>Ga0180215_1001011_pt1 | contig 32234 bp, 33 predicted proteins | sample eDN3rd37CBELigBY_FD_128871 | JGI IMG/M metagenome (GOLD analysis project Ga0180215, IMG submission 128871) | Enriched backyard soil microbial communities from Emeryville, California, USA - eDNA 3rd pass 37_C BE-Lig BY (version 2) (version 2) | ecosystem: Environmental > Terrestrial > Soil >...
ACTCGTACGCGGCGCGGGCCGACGTGATCGCGGAGACGGCGATGCCGATCCGCTCGAGCGGCAGGTTCTCCATGAGGTGGAAGAACCCGCGCCCCTCGCCACCGAGGAGGTTCTCGGCCGGCACCCGCGCGTCCTCGAAGACGAGCTCGGCGGTGTCCTGGGCCGCGAGACCGACCTTGTGCAGCTTGCGTCCACGGCTGAATCCGGGGGTGTCGCGCTCGACGACGATGAGCGAGAATCCCTTCGCTCCGGCGCCCGGATCCGTCCGGCACACGACGATCACCAGATCGGAGTGGATACCGTTGGTGATGAACGTCTTCTGGCCGTTGATGACCCATTCGTCACCGTCGCGCACGGCCGTGGTCTTGACGCCCTGCAGGTCCGATCCGGCGCCCGGTTCGGTCATCGCGATCGCGCCGATCACCTCGCCGGCCGCCATGCGCGGCAGCCAGCGGGCCTTCTGCTCCTCGGTACCGAGATGCAGGATGTAGGGAACGACGATGTCGTCCTGCAACGCGAGAGTCGCGCCGAAGGACGTGGTGCCGGTGCGCGCGACCTCCTCCTGGACGACGTGCCGGAACCGGAAGTCGGTGACGCCGGAGCCACCGAATTCCTCCGGCACACCGAGACCCAGGATCCCGGACTTACCGGCCTCCAGGTAGACGTTGCGATCGATGAGCCGCTCTTCTTCCCAGCGTTCGTAGTTCGGCACGACCTCGCGGGCGAGGAACTCGCGCACGGTCTCCCGGTACGCCTCGTGGTCGGCTTCGAACAGTGTGCGTTTCATGGTGTCCCCCAAACTTTCTGTGGTCAGGCGTTCACGCGCGCCATCATGCCCGCGAGACGCTCGGAGATCAGTGCTTCGGCCTCGGCGACGATGCGCTCGACGAGCTCCCCGGCCGCGGGGATGTCGTGGATGATGCCCTGGACCGTTCCGACGGTCCAGATACCCGCCTCGGGATCACCGTTCTCGTACACGAGGCGGCCGCGGGCACCGGCGACCAGTTCGCGCACGTCCTCGAATTTCCCTCCGCGATTCAGGATCTCGACGACCTCGCGGCTGACGGTGTTGCTCGCGACGCGCGCGGTGTTGCGCAGCGGCCGGAAGATCAGTTCCGTGTCGGTTTCGTTCGCCGCGACGATGGCTTCCTTGATGTTCCGGTGGATCGGCGATTCCTCGGTGCACAGGAAGCGGGTGCCCATGTTGATGCCGTCGGCGCCGAGCGCGAGTGCCGCGACGAGGCCACGACCGTCGCCGAATCCGCCGGAGGCGATCATCGGGATGGTGATCTTCTCGGCCGCGGCGGCGATGAGAACGAGACCGGGAACGTCGTCCTCACCGGGGTGACCGGCGCATTCGAAACCGTCGATGCTGATGCCGTCGACGCCGGTCTCCTGCGCTTTGACCGCGTGCCGGACACTGGTGCACTTGTGCAGGACCTTCACGCCGGCGGCGTGGAAGTCGGGCAGGTGCGGCGCCGGGTTGGAGCCGGCCGTCTCGACGATCTTGATGCCGGATTCGATGATGACCTGGCGGTATTCGTCGTAGGGCGGCGGGGTGATCGCCGGCAGGATCGTCAGGTTCACGCCGAACGGCTGGTCGGTGAGCTCGCGGGTGCGGGCGATCTCCTTCGCGAGATCCTCGGGCGTCGGCTGGGTCAGCGCGGTGATCATGCCGAGCGCGCCCGCGTTGGCGACGGCGGCGACCAGTTCCGCGCGGCCGACCCATTGCATGCCACCCTGCACGATGGGGTGGCGGACTCCGAAGGTCTCGGTGAAGGCGGTGGACAGCACAGGGGTTCTCCTGGGATCAGGCGGGGCTGCGGTATCCGACGATGCGCAGCGCGATGTTTCGGTAGCGGTCGGCGACCTCGTCCGGCGTCAGTGGCCCGTCGATCTGGTACCAGCGGGCGATGGACTGGCACATGCCGAGCAGCGCGCGCACGGTTTCCTCGATGTCGTCGACGTCGAACACCTTCTGCTCCACGCCGTCACGGACGAGGTCGGACACGATGAGCTCGAGCCGTTTCCGGGTTGCCGCGTAGGTGCGCCGGTTCTCCGGGGACACGTGCCGTAGTTCGGAATCCAGGCTGGAGCGCTTGGCGCGGTAGGTCATGTTGAGCACGATCGCCTCGACGGCGTTGGCGAATCGGGCGACCGGGTCGGCGCCGCCGTCCTCGACCGCGGCGCGGACACGGTCGATGAGGTCGAGAACGGCGGCGTCGAGCAGTGTCACGAGAACGGCTTCCTTGTTCTCGTGGTGGTAGTACAGCGCGGGTACCGTCACGCCGACCCGGCGGGCCAGATCGCGGACGGTGGTGCCGTGGAAACCGTTCTCGCCGAAGGCTTCCAGGGCGTGCTCGAGGATGGGGCCGAGCTGCAGCGGTTCGAACACCCGCCAGTCGGCGGAGAACTCCGGTTCGGGTTGTGCAGTCATCGGCCCCGTCCTCTCACATTCGTCGGATCAGCGCGGGGCCATGCGGATGGCGCCGTCGAGACGGATGGTCTCGCCGTTGAGCATCGGGTTGGCGACGATGTGCGCGGCCAGGGCACCGTACTCGGACGGATCGCCGAGGCGGGCCGGGTGCGGAACCTGCGCGCCGAGCGAAGCCTGGGCCTCTTCCGGCAGCGAGCCGAGCAGCGGGGTCTTGAACAGGCCCGGCGCGATGGTGACGACGCGGATCAGCAGCGACGCGAGGTCGCGGGCGATCGGCAGGGTCATGCCGACGACGCCACCCTTGGACGCGGAGTACGCGGCCTGGCCGATCTGGCCGTCGAAGGCAGCGACCGAGGCGGTGTTGATGATGACGCCGCGCTCGCCGTCGATCGGCTCGGTCTTGGCGATGCGCTCCGCGGCGAGGCGGATGACATTGAACGTGCCGAACAGGTTGACGTTCACGACCTTCTTGAACGCGTCGTACGGGAACGCGCCGTTCTTGCTGACGGTCTTGATGGCGTTGCCGATGCCGGCGCAGTTCACCGCGACACGCAGCGGGCCGAGCGACTCGGCCAGGTCGAGCGCCTCGGCGACGGCGGCCTCGTCGGTGACGTCCGCGGCGGCGAAGCGCACGCGGTCGCCGAGCTCCTTGGCGACGGTCTCACCGTTGGACGACGGCAGGTCGATGATGACGACCTGGGCGCCGTCGGCGACCAGAGCCTTGACGGTGGCCAGGCCGAGGCCCGAGGCACCGCCGGTGACGACGGCAACGCTGTCGTTGACGATCATGTTCACACCTTTCGAATCGTGTTGCGGATCAGAGTCGTTCGATGATGGTGGCGTTGGCCATGCCCGCGCCCTCACACATCGTCTGGAGACCGTACCGGCCGCCCGTGGCCTCGAGATGATTGACCAGGGTGGAGAGCAGGCGGGTGCCCGAGGAACCGAGGGCGTGGCCGAGCGAGATGGCGCCGCCCCACGGGTTGAGCTTGGCGGGATCGGCGTTCAGCTCGTGCGCCCAGGCGAGCGGGACGGGGGCGAACGCCTCGTTGACCTCGTAGGCGTCGATGTCGTCGATGGTCAGGCCGGCCTTGGCGAGCACCTTCTTCGTCGCCGGGATGGGCGCGGTGAGCATGAGCATCGGGTCGTCACCGATGACGGAGAACGACACGAAGCGGGCACGCGGGGTGAGACCGAGCTTGTTCGCCATCTCCTCGCTCATGATGAGGGCGGCCGACGCGCCGTCGGTGAACGGCGAGGAGTTGCCGGGGGTGATGATCCACTGCGCCTCGGGGAACCGGGCCGCGTACGCGTCGGTGTAGAACGACGGCTTCAGGCCCGCCAGGCCTTCGACGGTGGTCGAGGCGCGCACCGTCTCGTCGACGGTGTGCTCGACCTGCTCGCCCGCGGCATCGGTGACCGTGATCGGCACGATCTCCTTGTCGAAGTGCCCGGCGGCGATCGCGGCCGCGGCCCGCTGGTGCGACTGCGCGGAGAACGCGTCGAGCGCGTCGCGGTCGAGCTTCCACTTCGCGGAGATCAGCTCGGCGGAAATACCCTGGTTGACCAGGCCTTCGGGGTAGCGCGCAGCGACACCCGGGCCGTTGGCGTCCTTGCCGATCGAGGCCGTGCCCATCGGGACGCGGCTCATCGACTCGACACCGCACGCGATCGCGATGTCGTAGGCGCCGGCGATGACGCCCTGCGCGGCGAAGTGGGCGGCCTGCTGGCTCGAGCCGCACTGGCGGTCGATCGTGGTGGCCGGGACCGACTCGGGGAAGCCCGCGGACAGCAGAGCGGAGCGCGAGATGTTCAGCGCCTGCTCGCCGACCTGCTGGACACAGCCGCCGATGACGTCGTCGACCTGTGCGGGGTCGATGCCGTTGCGCTGCACGATTTCACGCAGCACGTGCGCGAGCAGCTCGACGGGGTGGGTGCCGGACAGGGCGCCGCCGGGCTTACCCTTGCCGACCGCGGTGCGGACGACGTCGACGATGACAGCAGTGGTCATGACGAATTCCTTTCGGGGAAAGTTGGTTACGGTCCGGCGTCTCGGCAGGGGACGTGACGCCGGACCGGGTTCGTGGGGTCAGCGGCCCTTCCAGACCGGTTCACGCTTCTCGGCGAAGGCGGTCGGGCCTTCCTTCGCGTCCTCGCTGGTGAAGACGACCTTCAGCGCGGCGGTGTTGGCCTGCCACACCTCCGGCCCCCAGGCGTCACCGTGCGCGGTGCGGTGGATCATGGCCTTCGACTCGCGCACCGACAGAGGCGCGTTCGCGGCGATCTTCTCGGCGAGTTCGAGGGCGACCTCGAGAGCGGTGCCGGCCGGTGCGATCCGGTTGACCAGGCCCAGTTCCTTGCCCTCTGCGGCCGTGATGGGTTCGCCGGTGAGGGCGAGTTCGAGCGCGACCTTGAGCGGGATCTGCTGCTGCAGGCGGATGACGCCACCGGCCGCGGCGAACAGGCCGCGCTTGACCTCGGGCAGGCCGAGCTTGGCCTCCTCGTCGACCACGGCGAGATCGGACGCGAGCACCAGTTCGGTGCCGCCACCCAGCGCGAATCCGTTGACGGCGGCGATGGTCGGCTTGCTGATCCAGTGCTCGACGTAGCCGGCGAAGCCCCACTCGGGATGTCCGTCGGCGGCGGTGTTCTCGCCCGCGGCGAGCGCCTTGAGGTCGGCACCGGCGCAGAACGCGCGGCCCGCACCGGTGATGACGACGACGCGCACCTCGTCGTCCGCTTCTGCCTGCTCGAGCAGGGTGCCGACGGCGGTGGACAGTGCCGCATTCACGGCATTGAGCGCCTTGGGGCGGTTGAGCGTGATGAGGGCGACGTTGCCGCGGCGCTCGTACAGCGCGGCGGGTTCGGTGGTGGTCACTTCGTCGGCCATCGATTTCCTTCCCAGGCTCTACTTATCGATCGCTAAAGGACTACCACGGATCGATCGCTCGGTCAACGGCTCGACTTACCTAGCGCACGATCGGTGGGCTCTGGTAAGGATGAGCCGTGTGTCGCGGACCACGGTGCACGTCCGCGACGGTCGACCCATCGACGAGGAGACCCCGATGCAGGCAGTTCAACTGACCGAGACGACCGGCCCCGACGGCCTTCGCCTGGTCGACATCCCCGAACCCGGCGCCTGGACCGGCTCGGTGATCGTGGACCTGCACGCCGCGGGCGTCTCGTTCCCCGACCTGCTGCAGACCAGCGGCGCCTACCAGGTCGTGCGGCCGCTGCCCTTCGTCCTCGGCGTCGAGGGCGCCGGCATCGTGCGCTCCGCACCGGCGGACAGCAGCCTGACCGCCGGGCAGCGCGTCGCCGTCCTCGCCGTCGGCGGCTCCTGGCAGCAGACCGTGGCCGTGGACGTGAATTCCGTGTTCCCCCTACCCGATTCGGTGTCGCTCACCGCCGGAGCCGGCTTCCTCATGAACTACCTGACCGTCCACTTCGCGCTCGACGAACGCGCCCGCTACCGCCCCGGTGAAACCGTGCTCGTGCACGGCGCCGCGGGCGGCGTCGGCGTCGCCGCCCTCCAGGTCGCGGCGGCGCTCGGTCTCGAGACCATCGCCGTGGTGAGCACCGAAGCGAAAGCCGAAGTGGCCCGGGCCAATCGCGCAACCCACGTCGTCCCGGCGGACGGATTCAAGGACCGTGTCCTCGAACTGACCGGTGGCCGCGGGGTCGACATCGTCCTCGACCCCGTCGGCGGCGACCGATTCACCGACAGCCTGCGCAGCCTCGCCCCGAACGGGCGGGTCGTCGTGCTCGGTTTCACCGGCGGGGAGATCCCCACCGTCAAGGTCAATCGTCTTCTGCTGCGCAACACTTCGGTGGTCGGCGCCGGCTGGGGCGAATACGTCCGCACGTTCCCCGACTACCCGGCCCGGCAGTGGGCCCAGCTCGAACCGCTGCTGCGATCCGGCGCACTGCAGGTCCCCGAACCCACGCTCCACCCGATGACCAGCGCAGCCGACGCACTGCTGTCCCTCGCCGACCGGACCGCGACCGGCAAGGTCGCGCTCTCCCTCCAACCCTGAACCGACAGGAGCCCTCATGACCACCGACATCCCCGGCGTCGACAGCCTCGTCGACGACGGCGTCCTGCGCGTCACGATCAACCGCCCCGCCCGCATGAACGCGGTCACCACCGAAACCCTCGAGGCGGTCGCCGAAGCGTTCGAGAAGCACGCAGACGATGCATCCGTGCGCGTCGCGATCCTCACCGGCGCGGGACGGGCGTTCTGCACCGGTGCGGACCTCTCCGGCCGCGAATCCCTCGCCGGTCCCCCGTCCCCCGCGACCATCGACGCCGCGAACCGCGCGGTCGCCGCGATCCGGGCGTTCCCGCGTCCCGTCATCGGGGCCGTCAACGGACCCGCGGCCGGTGTCGGCGTCTCGCTGGCCCTGGCGTGCGATCTGACGGTCGCCGCCGAGTCGACGTACTTCCTGCTCGCGTTCACCAAGGTCGGGCTCATGCCGGACGGCGGCGCGTCGGCGCTGGTGGCCGCGTCGATCGGGCGGGCCCGCGCGCTGAAGATGGCGCTGCTGGCCGAGCGCCTGCCCGCCCCCGAGGCCGTCGCGGCCGGCCTGATCGCCGACGCCTACCCCGACGAGGGATACGCCGACGCGATCGAGGCGCTGGCGCAGCGGATCGCCGACGGTCCGGCAGACGCGTTCGGTTCCACGAAGGCCGCGATCAACGATGCGACGCTGACCGAACTCGACGCCGCGTTCGCACGGGAACGCGCCGGCCAGCTGAAGCTGCTCGCCGCCGAGGACTTCCGCGAGGGCGCGACCGCGTTCATGGAGAAGCGACCGGCGGTCTACCGCAACCGCTGACCCACACCCGGGGCGGCAGGGCCGGTGACGGTCAGGCCGCCCCGACCGTCTTGAGAGCGATCGCTACGTACTTCCCCGCGACCTCTTCCGGGGTGAGCGTGCCCTGAGCGTGATACCAGCGAGGAATGGACTGGCACATGCCCAGCAGTGCGCGGGTGGTCTCCGCGGGGTCGTCGACGTCGAACACGCCCGTCGCGGTCCCTTCCTCGACAATGCTGCGGACCAGCTGCTCGACACCCTTGCGGACCGCGCGATAACGCTGCCGGTTCTCCGGGCTCAGATACCGCGACTCGCCTTCGAGGGCCGCGAGACGCGCGCGCAGCGTCATGCGCAGCACGATGGCCTCGATGACGTTGGACAGCCGCTTCACCGGATCGTCGCCGCCGTCGGCATCCGCGGCGTGCGCCCGCGCGAGAACATCGCTGGTGGACAGCTCCAGCAGGGCGATGAGGAGCCCTTCCTTGTTCTCGTGGTGGTAGTACAGGGCCGGAACCGTCACGCCCACGCGCCGCGCGATCTCGCGCACCGACGTGCCGTGGAAGCCGGTCTCGTAGAACGCGTCGAGTGCGGCGGACAGGATCGGGGTGAGCTCGGTCTCCTCGAGCTTCCGCCAATCCGGCACGGCCACCCCGTCGGTGACGGTGTCGCCGGTGGAAGTTCCCATTACCGCATCCCAACCTATCGATCGCTCTGTCACTGACGGGCTCGAGGATACCGGCACAAATCGAACGGAACCGATCCGGACCGCGGCGCGTCCAACTCTTCGACGGCGCAGGGATCGCCACCCGCGCCCGCACACGCACCCGAGATGTCAGGAGAACGGCCCGTGCCCGATCACATTCGCGTCGATCCGGACGCTCTGCTCCTCGCCGCCGCCGAACTCGAGGCGCTCGCGCTGCGTCTCGAAGCGTCCGTCCAGGCCGCGGATCCGGCTCTCGATGTGCCCCCACCCGGCTCGGAGGAGGTTTCGCGGCTGATTTCGCAGCACTTCGGCGGGCTTACCGCGAGCTTCCGGCCGGCGGCCGTGCAGGGCATCGAGGAACTGCGGACCGCGGCGCTGACCATCCGCCACCAGGCCGCGCACTACACCGATCTCGAGGCACGCAGGGTCGTCGCCCTGCACGCCACGATGTGACCGACTTCTCCCGACGCGCAGTCAGAAAGGTAGAGAACCGATGACGCTCGGAATGACCGGGGTCGTGTGGCTGCCGCGGGGCGCCACCGTGAACTCGACGAGCCTGAGCACGGGGACGGGACCGCTGCCGATCGGCGCGGCCGGACCGGCCTGGGCCGCGGTCGCCGCGGCCTTCGCGGACGCGGACCTCACCCTCACCCGGGTCGCGGCGGAACTGGGTCTCGGCTGGGAGGGTACGACCGGCGGTTCCGCGATCACCTCCCTCGGCCCGTTCATCGCGTGGACGCAGTCGGTCGTCGGGGAGGCCACCGCAGCGGCGCAGAAGGCCGCGGTCGGGTCGGCGGCGTACGCGACCGCGCTGATCGCGATGCCGAGCCTGCCCGAGATCGCCGCGGTCCAGGCGGCGAAGGCCACCGCCTACACGGCGGGCGGCGCGGTCAACGGTGCTGCCGCGGCCGCGGAGGCCGCGGAGAAGGCGCTCGATCTGCGGGCAGCCGCCGCGATGGAGGCCTACGAGGCGGCGACGGTGTTCGCCGCGCTCCCGGACCGGTTCACCGCCCCGCCGTCGCTGACCGCCGACGCGCCGGCATCGATCGGTGTGCAGGAAGTCGCGTCGGTCGCCTCCCGCGCGGGACGCACCGAGCACGTGCAGTTCTCCGATCCGGTGCAGTCCGTCGTCGACGGTGCCCACTCGGTGGCATCGCGCGTCGGCGACGCCCTGGGCAACGGGGATGTGCTCCGCAGCGTCGGCGGAGAGGCCGGACGGGTCGCGGCCGAGGTCGCGGCGTCCGGCGGGGGCGGTGTCGCCGGATCGGCGGCGCCGCAGGTCGCATCGATGTTCGGGCAGGGACACGCGTCCACCGTCGCGACGTCGACGTACACGCCGGGCACCGGTCTCGGCGCCGGGTCCGCACCGGCCGCGGTGCACTCCGCGGCTGTCACCGGATCCGGATCGATCGTCGCTCCTTCCGGGCTCGGCGCGATCCCGGCGGCCGGCGGGCTCGCCGCGGCGGGCGGAACCGCGGCCGGGATCTCGTCGATCGGGTCCGGCGCCACCGGAACCGCGACCGGAACAGTGACCGGCCCTGCCCGCGGCGACCTCCGGATCCCCGGCGACCCGATCGGTGGCTCGGCCGCCCCCGCGCACGGCATCGGACCGGCGGCAGCTCGTGCCGTGGACGGCGGCGACGAGCAGACACGCACCGACTTCCGTCCCACCGTCGAGCACTTCGCCGACGGGCGCACCGTGGTCCCCGCCGTGCTCGGCGCCGACCCGGAACCGGGCCGGTGATCGCCATCGACACGCTCGGCGTCCTCGCCGGATCCGCGTCGCCGGGACCGGTCCCGGTCAGCGACGACGAACTGCACGTCCTGCTCGGAATGGCAGCGGTGCCGGAAGTGCCGGTCGTGCTGATGCATCGTCATCACCAAGACAGCGAAACCGAGCGGCAGGTCGCGCTCACCCGGGCCGCCGACGGTCTCGCCGCGCGCGGCCTGGTCCGGGCCGGAGTGGCGCACCCGGCGATCGTCGACCGGCTGCGCACCCTGGGCCGGCCGGCGTGGGAGATCGCGGTGCGGCGACTCCACGACGTCGCGGTCGACCGGTTGTGCCTCGCGCACGGCAGCGCCGAGGCCGGGGTCTCCGGTGCCGGCTCGCGGACGGTGACCGTGCGGGCCGTGCCCGGCGGTTTCGTCCTCGACGACGTCGACGCCGGTTCCGTGTCCCCGATCGTGCAGATGCTCGGCCCGGCCGAAGCGGCGCGCACCGCGGGGGTCAGCCTGCCGACCGCGCGACTGTCCGCGGCACTGAACGAGGGGGCCGGGGACGGTGCGCGCACCACCCGCTTGCTGGCGGAGGCCGGGGTGCCGGCGGCGGAAGCCGCTGTCCTCGGGTCGGCGCTCGGGCGGTGCAGCACGTTCGCGGAGATCGTCGGGTTCCGGCACGGCGACGGGTCCACGGCCCCGGCCGGCGGTCCCGTCACGGTCTTCGAAACCACCGCGGGGCGGGTCGTCGGCACGTCGTCGGTCGCTCCCGACGGCACCGCGTGGACGACGCTGAGTTCCGGCACCGCCGGGTTCCTGCGGCAGGCGCTCGGCGACCTGGTGGCCCGGCTCGAACGCGACCCGCCGGACCGGTAGCTCAGCCCATCGGGTCGTCGGCGCCCGCGCCCCCGGTTTCGTGGAAGGGCGCCTGGAAGGTGCCCCACCGCACGCATTCCCAGCCGCCGCCGGGACGCGGCACCAGTTCGACGGTCTGGGTGTTCGCGAGGTGGTTGCTGGTCGCGAAGCTGCCCGGCACCTTGCCGAGGTACGCGGCGATCAGCCGGATCGCGGCACCGTGACTGACCACCACGACGTCGCCCGATCCGTCGCCGAGGTAGTGCCGGCGCAGGTCTTCGACGACCGGCACGTAGCGGTCGATCACGTCGAGGCCGGATTCACCGCCGGGCACCCGTGAGCGCAGGTCGCCGCTGTGCCAGGCCTCGTAGACCTTCATGAACAGCTTGTGCGATTCCTCGTCGCTGCGGTCCTCGAGGTCGCCGGCCTGGACCTCGTGCAGTCCCTCGCGGACGCTCGCGGAGACCCCGGCCGCGAGTTCGATCTGATGGGCGGTCTGCCGGGCGCGGATCGCCTGGGAGGCGACGAGCAGCACCGGGGGCCGGTCGGCCAGGTTGGTGCCGAGCGTGTGTGCCTGGGCGATACCCAGTTCCGTCAGTTCGGCCCCGGGCAGCTTGGTGTCGAGCCGCCGCGCCACGTTCGCCACCGTCTGCCCGTGCCGGGCCAGGATCAATCTGCCGCTCACCGGTCTTCCTCTCCCCGTCGCAGCGCGTCGAGCCACTGCGTGTCCGCCTCGTCCGACACCGGGGGCACACCGTTGTCGGCGACCGCCGCCCACGACCCGAGGAACCTGACCTCCGCGAAGCGGTGCAGGGCCTTGAGCGCCTCGGCGACGAGCGCGTCGTCGATGTGTCCCACGCAGTCCAAGTGGAAGAAGTAGGTGCCGTATTCCTGGCGGGTCGGGCGCGACTCGATGCGGGTGAGGTCGATGCCGCGGGTCGCGAACTCGGTCATGGCCCGTACGAGCGATCCGGGTTCGTTCGGCAGTTGCAGAATCACCGAGGTGCGGTCGCGTCCGGTGCGGGACGGGGTCTTCGTGGGCCGGGTGAGCAGCACGAACCGGGTGCGGGCGCCGGTGAAGTCCGCGACGTTCTCGGCGAGGGCGTCGAGACCCAGCCGCTCACCGGCCAGGGCGGTCGAGATTCCGGCGTCGGCCTTGCCGGCGGCGACGTCCTCGGCCGCGCCGGCGTTCGACGCGGCGGCGACGATCCGGGCCTGCGGCAAGTTGTCGGCGACCCACTGCCGCACCTGCGCCGCCGCGACCGGGTACGCGGCGATGGTACGGACCTGCTCGGCGGTGGTGCCGGGGCGCACGACGACGGTGAACGTCACGTCGAGTTCGGTTTCTGCGACGATCTGCAGCCGCGGTCCGATGGACAGGGCGTCCATGGTCGGCGGGACGGATCCTTCGACGGAACTCTCGATCGGCACCACGGCACCGTCGACGTCGCCGTCGCGCAGCAGTTGCAGCGCGGCGGGCGGGCTGGCCGCCGACACCCGTTCGACCGGGGCGTCGAAGGTTCCGGTGTCCTCGAGGCGCGCGAGGGCCATTTCGGTGAAGGTCCCGGTCGGACCGAAGTAGGCGATGCGTGGCACGCCTACGAGATTACGCATCACACCTCGCGCTCCGGCCCCGTTGCGCTCCGGGTGACGGGAACCGTTATCCGGCCTACCTGCCGAGGCCGAGGCCGGCCAGTCCCTCGACGATCGCGGCGGGGTCGTCGACCTCGACGGTGAGCAGGATCTCGCGGACCGCGGCGGCGGCTTCGGGAACGAGGGCGGCGAGGCGGGCCGCATCGGGTTCGGCGACCGCCTGCCGCACGTCGAATCCGCTCAGTGCCGCGGCGGTCGCGGACAGCAGCGCGAGCACCTCGGCGGCGTCGCGCGCCTGCGCGACGTAGCCGGTGTCGGAGTGGGCGAGGACGGCGAGGAAGTCGGCGATCTCGTCGGCGCTGCGGCCGGCGGGCAGGCCGGGGACGTGACCGGCCTCGGTGAGCCGTCGGGCGGTGTCGGCGAGGGCGTCCCCCGCGACGTACACGCACAGCGGCGCCGGCGCGGTGAACGCGAGGATGTCGTCGAGATACTCGGGGGCACAGTCGATCTGGTAGCGCAGCGGGCGGCGGCTGCCGGGGGCGGGAGCCTCGGCGCCGGCATCGAGTTCGACGACCACGTCGCCGGCGGCCTCCACGTCGGCGGCAGTCACGATTCTCGGCGCGAGGAAGCGGGCGGGTACGTCCGCGGGCGCGGGCGCGCGGTGGGTCAGCAGCGCGTCGAGGAGCCCGCGAGGTTCTTCACGGGAGGGCGGCATTCCGAGGGAGAGCGGGATCGACACCGGTTCAGATTAGCCCCGGAAGACTCTTGCGACGCCCACCGCAATGACTTAGGTTTGCCTCACCTACTTACCGAGGAGGACGGCATGCAGACTCTCACCGACGTTCCTGCCCCCAGCACCGCGGAGCGGGTGTGCACTGCCCTCGTGCGTGCCGATTCGACCGTTCTCGCCGTCGACGGCTGTGACCCGGTGACCACTGCGGTCCACCACCTCCACACCGACGGCGACGTCGTCGTCACCGTTCCCGTCGACTGCCCGGCCGTCGCACTCGCCTGGCAGGCCGGCCCCGCGGGCCTGCCCGCCGTCCTCGAACTCACCGACCACTCGCCGCTCGCGCTGCGCAACCCGGTGCGGTCGCTGATCTGGCTCAGCGGGTCGCTGCATCCCGTCGAGAACCCCCGGGAACTCGCCGCCGAGGTCGCCGAGGACCTGCCCCATCCGGAACTGCTGGACGTCGGCCACGGCACCGAACTGCTGCGTCTCGAACTGACGTCCGTGGTCGCCGCGGACACCAGCGGGGCCGAATCCGTCGAGGTCGAGGACGTGCTGACCGCACTGCCCGACCCGTTCGCCGCGCTCGAAACCGCGTGGCTGCAGCATCTCGAACGGGACCACGCCGACATCGTCCTGCGCATCGCCCGCCGCATCCCGCCGGTCGCGCGGACCGGCCGCATCCGCCCCCTCGGTCTCGACCGGTACGGCCTGCGCCTGCGCATCGAATCCGGCACCGGCGACCACGACGTCCGCATCCCCTTCCACGAGCCGGTCGACGACGCCACCGGGCTGAGCCGCGCGCTGCGTCGCCTCGTCGGCTGCCCGTTCGTCAACGGTCTCCGCGCCCGCCCCTGATCTTCGTTTCCGGGTCAATTGCAGCGGTATCCTCGTCGTACACTCGCGAACCACGCTGCACACGTCGAAAGCCAGGGCCGATGGCCGATTTCGATCCGGAAGCGACCCGCCCGGCGGGTCAGGGAATCACCGCGGAGCTGGCTGCCGCGGGATTCGACGACGCGCTGGTCGTAGGACGAGGCGGCTTCGGTGTCGTCTACCGATGCAAGCAACGCTCGCTCGGGCGGACGGTCGCGATCAAGGTGCTCTCCTCCGACCTCGACGTCGAGAACCGGGAGCGGTTCCTGCGCGAGGGCTACGCGATGGGCAGGCTGTCCGGCCACCCCAACATCGTCAACATCCTCCAGGTCGGGGTCACCTCGAGCGGCCGGCCGTACATCGTGATGCCCTATCACCCCAACGATTCGCTGGCGGTGAAGGTGCGGCGCGACGGGCCGTTGCCGTGGCCGGAGGTGGTGCGCGTCGGCGTCAAGCTCGCCGGCGCCCTGGAAACCGCCCATCACTCGGGCACGCTGCACCGCGACGTGAAACCCGGGAACATCCTGATGACCGAGTACGGCGAGCCGCAGCTCACCGATTTCGGGATCGCGCGGATCGCCGGCGGATTCGAGACCGCGACCGGCGCGTTCACCGGATCGCTCGCGTTCACCGCCCCCGAAGTGCTCGAGGGCAAGCCTCCGACACCCAATTCCGACGTGTACGGGCTCGGTGCGGCGATGTTCGCGATGCTGACCGGCCGTGCCGCGTTCGAACGCCGCACCGGTGAGGAGATCGTCGCGCAGTTCCTGCGCATCAGCAGCCAGCCCATCCCCGACCTGCGGCCGCAGGGCATCCCCGACGACGTGTGCGCCGCGCTCGAACACGCGATGTCGGCCGATCCGGCGGCCCGCCCGTCGACCGCCGCCGAGTTCGGCCGGGAACTGCAGGAGATCCAGGCCCGGCACGGACGGCACGTCGACGAGATGGCCCTGCCCGGCGATCACCGTCAGCACGATCAGCCGACCCTGAAGGGTGCGCCGGCAGCCGACACCGCCACCGCGGTGCGCATCCGGAACGGGTCGTCGACACCACCCCCGCAGCCTCCGGTCACGCCTCACCCCATCGGCCCGGCCACCCCTCCCCCGCGCGGTCCGGGCACGCCGGCGCCGACCGGTGCGGATGCGACGTCGGGGCGAGTGTCGCTGCGCACCGTGCTCGCCGTGCTCGCCGTGCTGTTCCTCGCGGTCGCCGGAACCGGTCTCTACCTCGTGACGCGTCCGTCGGGCGGTTCCGACACGGCCGCCGCGGGCGGCGAGAACACCGTCGAACTGCCGCCGACGGCGCAGTGGCGGACGCTGCGCGATGCCCCGACCCCGCGTCAGCAGACCGCGACGACCGTCGCCGACGGCACCGTGTGGGTGTTCGGCGGACTCGACGACGAGGGCGCCTCGGCCGCACACGAGGGCTACGACCCGGCGATCGACACCTGGAAGACCGGCCCCGACATGCCGGTTCCGCTCAATCACGCGATGGCGGTGACCTGGGACGGCGTGCCCGTCGTGCTCGGCGGCTGGATTGCCGACGGGCCGAACCTGACCGCGACGACGTCGGATCGGGTCTTCGCGGTCCGCAACGGGCAGTGGGTCGAGATGCCGCCCATGCCGCACCCGCGCGCCGCCGGAGCCGCCGTCACCATCGACGACAAGATCTACGTCTTCGGCGGACAGGCCGACAACCAGCTCGTCGCTCCCACGGACGTCTTCGACGGCACGACCTGGACCACCGTCGCCGACCTGCCGACCCCGCGCGAGCACCTCGCCGCCGCCACCGACGGCACCTACGCCTACGCCATCGGCGGCCGGAATCTCTCGTCCGACAAGAACACCGCCGCCCTCGAACGCTACGACCCCGCCACCGACACCTGGACCCGCCTGCCCGACATGCCCACCCCCCGCGGCGGCCTCGGCGCCACCTATCTCGACGGCCGCATCGTCGCCGCGGGCGGTGAAGAACCCACCCGCGTCCTCGGCGAGGTCGAGGCGTTCGACGTGAGCACGGGCACGTGGGCGGAACTGCCCGAGCTGGCCACCCCGCGGCACGGCCTGGCACTGGGCGCGGTCGGGGACACGCTCTACGCGATCGACGGCGCGACCGAACCCACCCACGCCGAGTCCACCGCGGTGAACGAGGCGCTACAGATCCCGCCGCGGCAGATCCAGCCCGGTCCGGCGTGGCGCCGGCTGCGCGACGCCCCGACCCCGCGTCAGCAGACCGCGACGACCGTCGCCGACGGCACCGTGTGGGTGCTCGGCGGGCTGGACAACAACGGCTCCACCGGGAAGGTCGAGGGCTACGACCCGGCGATCGACACGTGGAAGGCGGGACCGGATCTGCCGGCGCCGCTGAACCATCCGATGGCCGTGGAATACAACGGCGAGCTGGTGGTGCTCGGCGGGTGGGAGCCGGAGGGCCCCAATCTGACCGCGCATCCGTCCGATCGGGTGTTCGCCCTGCGCGACGGCGAGTGGGTCGACCTGCCGTCCATGCCGCAACCCCGCGCCGCGGGAGCCGCCGTCACCATCGGCGACAAGATCTACGTCTTCGGCGGACAGGCCGACAACCAGCTGGTCGCCGCCACCGACGTCTTCGACGGCACGTCCTGGACCACCGTCGCCGACCTGCCCAACCCCCGCGAGCATCTCGCCGCCACCACCGACGGCACCTACGCCTACGCCATCGGCGGCCGGAATCTCTCGTCCGACAAGAACACCGCCACGGTCGAACGCTACGACCCCGCCACCGACACCTGGACCCGCCTGCCCGACATGCCCACCCCCCGCGGCGGCCTCGGCGCCGCCTACCTCGACGGCCGCATCGTCGCCATCGGTGGCGAAGAACCCACCCGCGTCCTCTCCGAGGTCGAGGCGTACGACATCGCGACCGGCATGTGGACCGAACTCGCCCCGATGGGCACCGCACGGCACGGGCTCGTCGTCGCGACCGTCGGCAACACGATCTATGCGATCGACGGCGCGCAGCGGCCGACGCACGCGCAGTCCATCGCGATCGCCGAGGCGCTCGACTTCTGGTGACCGCATTCGACGCGCGTGCGGCACAATCGCTGCGGTGACGACGACGATCCGCGACTGGCTCTCCCCCGCACCCCGGAACCCGGCGACACCGCTGAACGCCGCGGAGCGCCGGGCGCTGTGGATCGAGATCACGATCGTCCTGCTGGTCACGTTCGGGCTCAGCGGAGTGTCGTCGATCCTGTCGCTGCTCGAATCCGCGCTCGCACCGGCGCCGTTGTCGGAGCAGACGGTCGCGCTGAACGTGCCGCGATCGTCGCAGCAGCTGATCGATCTGGCCCGCCAGCTCCTCGGCATCGTGCGGCTGCTGGCGTGGGCGGCGCTGGGTGTCTACCTGTTGTGGCGCAGCGGAATCGGGCCGAAGCTCATCGGGTTCGCCCGGCCGCACCTGCGCCGGGACGTGCTGCCCGGTATCGGCCTGGCCGCGCTGATCGGCATCCCCGGTCTGGGCCTGTATCTCGCGGCGCGCACGATGGGCCTGAATCTGACGGTCGCGCCGAGCACCCTCGAGGACTACTGGTGGCGGCTGCCCGCGCTGGTGCTGTGGGCGATCGCCAACTCGGCCGCCGAGGAGGTGCTGGTCGTCGCATATCTGATCACCCGGCTGCGGCAACTCGGCTGGTCCGAGAACCGGTCCCTGCTCGCGTCGGCGCTGCTGCGCGGCAGCTACCACCTGTATCAGGGGCTCGGCGGCGGTGTCGGGAACTTCGTCATGGGTCTGATCTTCGGCCGGTTCTGGCAGAAGACGTCGCGGTTGTGGCCGCTGGTGATCGCGCACGCGCTGATCGACTCGGTCGCGTTCGTCGGGTATCAGGCGCTGCGCGGGCACGTGTCCTGGCTGCCGTGAGGTAGCCGCGCGGCGCGCAGACAGCAGCGCGCTGCCCGCCGCGCGCTGCTGTCTTTCTCGTCGGCGGATCCCCCGTGCCCTCGGGTTCCGGCGACCGCGGAACGTACAGTTGACGCGTGAACGGCGACCGTCCCGACCCCCGGTATCGGCCGCGGCCGCCGCAGGGGCCGCCGCTTCGCCGTCCCGTACCCCCACCCCCGCACGCGCAGCCCGGCCCGCCGCCCGAGGGTCCGCAGATCATCCGACGCGACGGCCGTCCCGCACCGCAGCAGGCCTGGTCACAGGCCCCGAACCCGGCCTATCGGCAGCCCGCGGCCCGCCGCCCGACGGCACCACCACAGCGACCGCCGCAGCAGCAGCAACAGCGTCAGCAGCCCCGCGACTGGGCGCCGACGCAGACCCCGCAACGCTTCACCGAGACGCAGCGGCCCGATCCGCGGCAGCAGCGCCGCGCGCCGACTCCCCCGGCCGGACCGCCACCGGGTGCCCCGCCGCGCCGGCCTCGGCCCACTCCCGAACCCGCCCCGCGCACGCGCCGGCCCGGAGCCTTCCGCCGGTGGACGCGACGCGCGGCCCTCGCACTGGTCGCGCTGCTCGTCCTGACCATCGCCGGGGTGGTCTACCTCGACGGCAAGCTCACCCGCATCGACGCGCTCGCGGCCTACCCGGACCGGGTCGCGGACACGCCCGGCACGAACTGGCTGCTCGTCGGATCGGACAGCCGGACCGGGCTGACCGCCGAGCAGGAACAGGAACTGGCCACCGGTGGTGACGTCGGGCCCGAGCGCACCGACACGATCATCCTCATGCACGTGCCGGAGGGCGGGGGCGCCACCACGATGGTGAGCCTGCCCCGCGACTCGTACGTGTCGATCCCCGGATACGGACAGGACAAGCTGAATGCGTCGTTCGCGGTCGGCGGCCCGACGCTGCTGACGCAGACCGTCGAGGGTGCGACCGGCGTGCACATCGACCACTACGTCGAGATCGGGTTCGGTGGGTTCGCCTCGATCGTCGACGCGCTCGGCGGCGTCGACATCTGCGTGCCGTACCCGATCGACGACCCGCTGGCCGGGATCAACCTGCAACCCGGCTGCCAGGAACTTTCCGGGCCCGAGGCGCTCGGGTTCGTCCGCACCCGCGCGACTCCCCTCGCCGACCTGGATCGCATGAACAATCAGCGCCTGTTCATGTCGGCCCTGCTGAGCAAGGCGACCGGGCTCGGCACGATGCTCAATCCGTTCCGGTTGTGGTCGCTCGCCTCGGGGGCGACCGCGACCCTCGAGGTCGACGACGGCACGCATCTGTGGGACCTGGCGCGCCTGGCGTGGGCGATGCGCGGGGAGACGGTGACCGCGACGGTGCCGGTCGGCGGTTTCGAGGATGTCGACGGTTCCGGCAACGTCCTGTTGTGGGACCGTGAGCGGGCAATTCCGTTCTTCGAATCCCTTACGGAAGACCGGCCGATACCCCCAGAATTGCTTTCGCCGACCCCTTGACAACCGGGTTCCGAATCAACTCAGGCTTGCCTCTTATTACCCAGCCAAGGCAATACTGATCTTGATAAGCGTAGGCTCCCATTGGATGCGCAAGCCTCTGACCTGCACTAACGTCGTTGCCATGACGACCATGGGTGCGATGAACAAGAGCAAGTTCCATTCGCTGCTCCACGATCAGATCCGCAACGAATTCACCGCATCGCATCAGTACATCGCGATCGCGGTCTTCTTCGACAACGCCGATCTGCCGCAGCTGGCCAAGCTCTTCTACGCCCAGTCCGTCGAAGAGCGCAATCACGCGATGATGATCGTCCAGTACTTCCTGGACCGGGACATGGCGGTCGACCTGACCGGTGTCGACGCCGTGCAGTCGATGTTCGACAGCGCCCGCGAGGCCATCGACCTCGCGCTGGCACAGGAACAGAAGGTCACCGAGCAGATCGTCGAACTCGCCCGCGCCGCGCGCGACGACGGCGACTACCTCGGCGAGCAGTTCATGCAGTGGTTCCTCAAGGAGCAGGTCGAGGAGGTCGCGACCATGAACACGCTGCTCACCGTCGCCGACCGCGCCGGGGACAACCTGTTCCACATCGAGGAGTTCGTGGCCCGCGAGATCAACAGCAAGGTCGCGGCACCGGCGGTGAACGCTCCGGCTGCGGCCGGCGGCAACCTCTGAGTTCGCCGGGTTCAGAGCAGTATCAGCGCGACTGCAGTATCAGCGCAGGGTGACCTGGCGGCTGCGCAGGCCGTCACGCGAACGACGCTCCGCCGCGGTGAGCGGTGCGTCGACGGCCAGCGCCTCGTCGAGGCGGGCACCGAACTCTACGGTCGCCGCGACCCACTCGTCGGGGTGCTTCTCCGGGTCCAGGTCGAACACCGGAACCAGCAGGCCGTGCGTGCGGAACGATCCCGCGAACCGCGACCCCTCGCCCAGGTTCAGGCCACCCGCGGCGTGCACCCGCGACAGCGCCGCCATCAGCGCATCCTCGTCCTCGGGCCGCACCCACCGCAGGTGCGCTTTCTCGCCCGCATCGACCCACCAGGCGGCGACGAGTCCGTCACCGGACAGCCGCGCCGACGGCATGATTGCGTCGTTGGCATGCGAGACGGTGTGCGCGACGTCCGCCGCGACCTCGACGCCCTCCGGAATCCACCAGTTGAAGTCCTGGTGGACAGTGATCGTCGGAACCGCGTCGGCGACGACGAGATCCTGCAGGCGCGGGGTGTCGGCGTCGGCACCGGCGGACTGCAGCGAGGTGCCGGGCTCGGCGGTGCGTGCCCACTCGATCGCGGCACCGAGGTCGGCGGCCGGGTCCGATCCGGGTGCGGCCAGCTGCAGGCCGACGTAGGCGGCGACGTCGTCGCCCTCGTTGCGCACCAGCGCGGCGACCGCGCCGGGCAGCACCGTCGCGAGGGTGAGGCTGCGGCCCTCGAGGGGCGTTGCCAGCGGCAGTTCGACGAGCGCCGACGGCACGAACTCGCGCAGCGCGACGAGGTCGCATTCGGCGGCCAGCCCCTCGAAGGGGCGGGTCACCGAGGACGACGCCGCCTCCCGCTCGAGGCGACGCTGCTCGAGCTTGGCGGCGCGGTTGCTGCCGGGCTTGGGTCCACTGTTTCTCTTGCTCTTCTTGGCCACCGCGCCAACCTACACGCCGTCCTGCACCGCCAGTAGCTGCTTGGTGCGCCCCGGATGGTTGGTGGCGACCCAGCCGACGCCGAGCGCGCGGCACAGTTCCACGTCCGCCGGATCGTCGACCGTCCAGCAGTAGGTCGCGCGACCTGCCGCCGCGGCCCGGTCCACGAGGTCGCGGTGCTCGCGCAGCGTCGCGATCGACGGTCCGATCGCGGTCGCCCCGACCGTGGTCGCGGCGCCGCCGCCCAGGTAGTGCGACGTGTCGCCGAGCAGCACGGTGGGTAGCAGCGGCGCGGACCTGCGGATCCGCCACACCGCGCTCGCCGCGAACGACATCACCACCACCCGCGAGAAATCCGCGGACGCCGGGGTGGCGAGCCCGAACCGCGCGAGCTCGGCCAGCAGCTTCGCTTCGACGAGTCCGCCGTAGCGCACGGGGTGTTTCGTCTCGACGAAGAGCTTGACCGGCACGCTCGTCCAGTCCAGGACGAGTTCGAGGAGTTGCCGCAGGGTCAGCAGCGACGCCGGTTCGCCGGGCTTGCCGTAGTCGAAGGCCGACAACTCGGCGAGCGTCATCTCGCTGACCACGCCGGTGCCCGACGACGTGCGGTCGATGGTGCGGTCGTGGATGCACACCAGGTGTCCGTCGCGGGTGAGCCGCACGTCGCACTCGAGTCCGTCGGCGCCCTCCTGCAACGCCAGCTCGTAGGCGGCGAGGGTGTGTTCGGGCCTGGCCGCGGACGCGCCCCGGTGCGCGACGACGCGGGGCCGTTCGCTCTCGCTCACGACGTCACCACCTTCGCGTGTTCCGGCTGCTCGGCAGACTCGGTGGTCTCCGGGGTTTCGGTGGTCTCGGGGGCCTCGACCGGTTCGTCGGGAACCGGTTCCTCGGGATCGGACTGCCGTGCGGCCGGTTCGATCGGGGCGATCGGCGAGTGCGCCGGACCGGTCGCGACCGTGAGCTGCCGGTACTGCAGCGGCCGTCCGCGCAGGTCGGTGCCGTCGAACAGTCGCAGCACGTGCAGTGCCGCGACCGCGACGAGTGCGGCGACCGCGGCCGTCACCGCGGACAGGACCACCCCGTCGGCGCGGGCCTGCAGGGCATCGCGCTGCCGCCACAGCAGGGTCACGACGACGAGGACACCGCCGAGGACCCACAGGATCCACCAGGTGCGGACGGCGCGACGCAGCCGCGGGCCGGCGTCGTCGGCGATCTCGGTGAGGTACACGCCCGGCAGTGCGAGGTTGACCAGCGGGATCACGCAGCCCAGCACGATCAGCGCGGGCGGACGCGGATCCGACGTCCCGCGCGCCGCGTACACGCGCTCGCGCACCTGGACCAGCCGCAGCGCAGCTGCGACGACGGCCGCGAGCGCGACCAGCGGTGCGATCACCTGGGTGGAGCCGACGGCGGCGTCGGACAGCGCCAGCGCGACGGGATCGACCAGGCGGGTGCGGTTGAACAGCAGCAGCCCGTAGCGGACGGCTTCGGCGAGGGCCGCGAACGCGAACAGCACCGCGGTCGCGACGAGGAGCGTCGGTGCGATCTCGGCGAGCTTCTCGGCGCGGGTCGGTTCGTCGACGGCGGTGACCGCGCGGCGGTCGCGCAGCCCCCACCGCGGCACCTCGTCGTAGCGAGGTGTGGGACCGAGCGCCGCGGCCTCGCCCGTGCGAGGCTGCCCCTCGGCCGGGCCGGGCGGCGTGCCGGCTGCGGAGGGGATGGCGACCCAGCGGAAGTTGCGGCGTGCCGGCGGCACCGGACGCTGCGGGTCGACGGGCGAGAGCAGCAGCCCGCGGCAGCCGGGGCACCATTGGCGCGGCTGCCCCACCACCGGCCAGCGGTGTTCGCAGCGGACGCAGATCTGGAAGGCGGGCATCAATAGATCTTCGCCGGAGTGTCGCCGTCGGCGGTCAAGGGCCGTCCGATGCGCTGCCAGGCCACCATGCCGCCGTTCACCTGGAACGCATCGAACCCGATGTTGTTGAGGTACGCGACGACGCCCACCGATCGGCCGCCCTGGCGGCACACGACGTAGACCTCGGCGTCGATGTCGATGTCCTCGATCCGGGCGGGTACGTCGGCGACCGGGATGTGCAGCGCGCCCGGGGCATGACCGAGATCCCATTCGTCGGCTTCGCGCACATCCAACAGCACCACGCCGTCACCGATCTCCGGGACGTCGTCGACCGACACGGTGGGAACATCGGAGAAGCTCACATCGTCAATAGTGGCACGCGTCTTCCGGTGCCGCAGCCGTCGGATCGACGCGACATCACCGGTGCGTCACACGGTTGTCACAGGCCGGCCACATTCACGACCAGAACCGGTGACGAAATCCCCACGGCGGCGGAGTTATCCACAGTTTCCACAGGTTCATCCCCAGTTTTCGGAGTAATTCACAGCTCCTACCTCGCTCGGGCCGAGCACATTTCGCTCTCCGTCCCGCGACACACCCGAATCATCGTGCGCCGCACCGGCACCTCCCATCACCACGAGCGCACACCCGTCGCCGCGCGTGCCTACGCACGGAACTGAAAGGATCGAGGCCATGGAACTACGGATCTTCACCGAACCCCAGCAGGGCGCCACCTACGCCGATCTCCTCGCTGTCGCGCAGACGGCGGAACGGCTCGGCTACGGCGCGTTCTTCCGATCCGACCACTATCTCGCGATGAACAGCAAGGGCCTGCCCGGCCCCACCGACGCGTGGATCACGCTGGCCGGGCTGGCCAGGGAGACGTCGACGATCCGGCTCGGCACCCTCGTCACGTCCGCGACGTTCCGGCATCCGGGGCCTCTCGCGATCACCGTCGCGCAGGTCGACGCCATGAGCGGCGGCCGCGTCGACTTCGGGCTCGGCGCCGGGTGGTACGAGGAGGAGCACCTCGCGTACGGCATCCCGTTTCCGCCCCTGCTGGAGCGGTTCGACAAGCTCGAGGAAGCCCTCACCGTGATCACCGGCCTGTGGGAGACTCCGGTCGGCAAGACGTTCTCGTACGAGGGCGCCCACCACCGGATCCTCGAATCGCCTGCTCTGGCGAAGCCCGCGCAGCGTCCGGGTCCGCCGATCATCATCGGCGGCAAGGGCAAGCGCCGCACCCCTGCACTCGCGGCCCGCTTCGCCGACGAGTTCAACGTCCCGTTCGAATCGGCGGAGGAGTCCGCGCGGCTGTTCGAGCGGGTGCGGAACGCGTGCCGCGCCGTGAATCGCGACCCCGCTGGGATGGTGTGGTCGAACGCACTGGTGCTGTGCTGCGGTCGCGACGAGAACGAGATCGCGCGCCGCGCCGCGCGCATCGGGCGTGAGGTCGGCGAGCTGCGTGAGAACGGACTGGCCGGCACCCCGGCCGAGGTCGTCGAGAAGATCGGACGCTACGCCGAGATCGGTACGCAGCGGATCTACCTGCAGATTCTCGACCTGGCGGATCTCGACCACCTCGAGCTGGTCGCGCAGGAGGTGCTCCCCGCGGTGCGCTGAGCTCCGCTCACGGGAAGAGCCGGACGCGCCGGTAGGTCAGTGGCTGCTGGTGGAGCCGAGGAAGATTTCGATGTCCCGGCTCCACTGGCGGGCACGGGCGAGATCGAGACGCCAGCGGGCGACGGCGAACAGTCCGCCGGCGACGAGCGCCGTCCCGACCCACGCGGACACGCCCACCAGCACCGCGGACACCTTGGCACTCGTGGCACTCATCGGCGGCAGCGACTGGTTGCCGTCGGCGTCGACCCAGACCGGCACCTGGCTGCCGGGTGCGGTGGTGGAGTCGACCTGGATGGTGCCGTTCCGTGTCTCCCGGCCCCACGTCCACGACGCCTCGACCGTCGCGGAGTCGGACACTCCGTAATCTCCGTAGGTGGCGGCGACGGTTGTCGGGGTGCCCTCGGTCGTCGCTGTCACCACGGTCCGTTCCGCGGTCTGCTGCGCCGACAGTGCGAGTTGTGTGTCCCACGTTGCGGCCCCGACCCATATCGCCAACGGGATCATCGCGACGACGACGAATGCGAGCAGGGCCGTCAACCGCGCCTCGATGCGATCGGTGCGGCGCACGAGAGGATTACGACGTCGAGAGGATCGGCGTGCCGTTCGCAGATAGGCCGCCGTGCTGTTCACCATGTCGAGTCCGGTCCTTCCCCCTAGTTCGCTCATTCCAGATTGATCCGCCGGACCGGCAAGAGCAAGGGGATGGGCCTTATATCACACGAGAGGCGGCTGCGCGAGGGCTGACTCCCGAGGTCGGAAGGGGCCCGTCAGAGTCCGAGACCGACGGGGCAACTGACGCCGGTCGCGTGGACCGGGCAGTAGCCGTTCGGGTTCTTCGCCAGGTACTGCTGGTGGTAGTCCTCGGCGTAGTAGAACTGCGTCAACGGGGCGATCTCGGTGGTGATCGTGCCGTATCCGGCAGCGGCCAGACGCTTGCCGAACGTTTCCGCGGTGGCCTCGGCGATCTCGATCTGCGATTCGTCGAACGTGTAGATCGCGGACCGGTACTGGGTGCCGTGATCGTTGCCCTGCCGCATGCCCTGTGTCGGGTCGTGGTTCTCCCAGAACTGCTGCAGGATCTGCGCGTATCCGATCACTTCGGGGTCGAACACGACGAGAACCACCTCGGTGTGCCCGGTGCGTCCCGAGCAGACCTCCTCGTAGGTGGGGTTGGGGGTGTAGCCGCCCGCATAGCCGGCGGCGGTCGAGTACACACCGTCGAGTTCCCAGAACTCCTTCTCCGCGCCCCAGAAACAGCCCATCCCGACGACGGCGGTCTGCATTCCGTCCGGGAACGGCGGGGTGAGGCGGTGGCCGTTGACGTAGTGGGCGTCGGGCACGGGCATGGGGTCGGGTCGTCCGGGCAGTGCCTGCTCGCGGGTGACCATCACGGATTTGGCGGTCTTCTGGGAGAGGATCTCGTCGAACCAGGACATGGTCCCGATGCTACGCGCGGGATTCGCTCCGGGCGGGGGCCGCGGGCGCGGCGCCGGCTGCCGGGACGCGGCGGACCCACCGATCGGTGATCCAGCGTCCGGCCGGCACCTCCACGCAGCGGTAGAGCGCCTCGGAGACGAGCGCGCACACCACCACGAACGCGAGGACGGCTCCGGTACGGCCGAGGTGTCCGACGGTGTTCTCGTACACCCGATACAGCACCAGCGTGTGCACGAGGTAGATCGCGAAGCTGCGGGTCGCGGTCCAGTACACGATCCGGGAGTGGGCGAGCCGGCCGTCGTAGCGGGCGAGCAACACGACGGTCGCGGTGACCACGACGATCGTCCACAGGTAGCGGGATCCGGCCCAGTACACCTGGTAGTCGGTGGCGATCCAGACGACCATCACCTGCGCGATCATCGCGAGGATGAGTCCGCGGGGGCCGGCCAGCCGCGCCCACCCCAGGTAGATGATCTGCCCGAGGAAGACGCACGGGAGGGTCGCGGCGATCTTCGACAGGAACGGCAGCGTGTACGGCTGCGGGATGTACAGGTTGTAGAAGATCACCAGCATGCACACCGCGGCGCCGAGGGTCGGCATCGCGATCGGCGCGGCCCGCAGCAGCGGACGCGCGAGCACGCAGTAGAGATAGAACGTCAGCTGCACCGCGAGGGTCCAGGTCACGCCGAGCACCGCGACCTCGGGTTTCAGGAAGAACCCGCCCAGGAAGAAGCTGAGCACCGCCTCGCCGTTGGTGATGCCGGTCTGCCCGCTGAACATGCCGTTGATGCCGAGACGCACGAGCACGATCGCGGCGAGGATCGCGGCCCAGAATCCGGGCAGCAGCCGGGCACCGCGGGCGATGAGGAACGGGCGGGCGTCCTGCCGGATCGCGGATCGGGTGATCAGCATCCCGGTCAGCATCATGAAGGCGGCGACGCCGAGGAACGACAGGTGCTGGTTGAGTTTCGCGCCGTCGACGAGCACGTCGTAGACGAGGTCGATCCCCCACCAGCCGGTGCCGAGGTCGTCGATCAGATAGAACGAGATGTGCGAGTACACGACAGCGAGAACGGCGAACGTCTTCAGCAGATTCACGCCCGGGAACTCGACCCGAGGCGCTTCGCCGCCGCGTGCCGTGTCGCTCGGGAGTGGCCGAAACATCCGACAATGTTAATGTCCGGTTTACTCTCGCGCCGAATCCGGCCCCCATCTGCGCAGGTAGAGACCTTTGTCCCCTGCCGAGCCGCCCAACAGCCCTCGACGGCGGCGCGCCGGATATGCCGGAACCGCGTGCAGGCCAGTGTTGCGCAGGGTGTACTTATGAGTTTGGGTGGAAACCCAGAAGTACCGAAAACATGAACGGGCCCAACAGGCCCGCAGATGAAGGGACCCTTCGTGGCTGAGTACACGCTTCCGGAACTGCCCTACGACTACGCGGCCCTCGAACCGCACATCTCCGCCAAGATCATGGAGCTGCACCACAGCAAGCACCACGCGACCTACGTCGCCGGCGCCAACACGGCCCTGGAGAAGCTGGCCGAGGCCCGCGACAACGGCACGATGGCCGCGCAGGCCACCAAGCTCGAGAAGGACCTCGCGTTCCACCTCGGTGGCCACACCAACCACTCGGTGTTCTGGCAGAACCTCTCGCCCGAGGGTGGCGACAAGCCGGAGGGTGAGCTCGCCGCCGCCATCGACGACGCTTTCGGTTCGTTCGACAAGTTCCGCGATCACTTCTCGGCCAACGCGAACTCCATCCAGGGCTCCGGCTGGTCCATCCTGGCGTGGGATTCCATCGGTCAGCGCCTGCAGATCGTGCAGCTCTACGATCAGCAGGGCAACATCTCCATCGGCCTGGTTCCGCTGCTCATGCTCGACATGTGGGAGCACGCCTTCTACCTGCAGTACCAGAACGTCAAGGCCGACTACGTCAAGGCCTTCTGGAACATCGTCAACTGGGCGGACGTGCAGGCCCGCTTCGAGCGCGCCCGCACCCAGACCGCCGGTCTGATCGTCTAGTCACCCCGCACACGCTGCGCAAAGAGGGACGCCGGATCTCCGGCGTCCCTTTTTCGTGTCCGGGGCCTGCGGTTGGCACTCTGTCCCTCTTGTGTGCCAGCCGGGATCCGGTCATTCTTCTCATATACCCAACGAGGTGTATCGGGGGCGCTGTGCGCCGACACCACTTCGACATGGGGAGGTTGCGGGATGAACGGACACGAAAGAATCGAACTCGCCGCCTTCCAGGCCGCCGGATCGCTGCGCGGTTTCGTCGTCTCGGGACGCTGGCCCGAGACCACCCGCGAGTGGACCCAGCTGCTGGCGATGACGGTGCGGGTCGCCTCGCTCCCCGGCCTGCTGCCCACATCCACCGTCTTCGGGGTACGCGAGGAACTTCCGGACGATCCGGTTCCGGGCACGGTCGGGCTGGTGGTCGCCGAGGGGCCGGTGCTCGGCGAGGAGGCCGTCGAACCGGGACGGTTCGCGGAGCATCAACCGCCGGCACTGATCATGCTGCACCCGCCGTCGGAGACGACACCGTCGCTGCCCGAGAACGTGGGCGTCGCGTCGGGGTGCGTCCTGCTGCCGGGTCTCCCGCACCTGGGGCTCGAGCACCGGGCAGCGTGGGTGGAGGCCGAGGCCGACGGCACGGTGACGTCGCTGGTCAGCAGGGTCGGCGTAGATCCCAACAGCGACCCCGACACCGCGATTCTGGCCATGCTGCTCGCGGCGTGACCGCCGCCCACATCCTCGAGTTCGGGTCGCCAAACTTAGTGTGCCCTTTGCGATTTCGTTGCCGACCCGCTATCGTTGCCGGAGCGAAGGGGAGTAGCCCCCAATCGCCCGGTCGACACACTGGCACGACCCCTCGGGGTTCCCGCCCGGCCGGGTGAACCGGATCCATCGATTCCGGTGGGCGAGACCTTCGGTCGTCGACGCACCTGCGCCGGCGTCCGGAGGAAGCCCCGTTTCCTCCATTCGGACAGGAGGAAACGAATTCGATGATCGCCGCAATCGCGCTGAGTTTCGCAGTCATCTTCGTCGCCGAACTCGGCGACAAGTCCCAGCTCATGGCGATGACATTCGCGCTGCGTTACCGCTGGTGGGTCGTCCTGTCCGGCATCCTCGCCGCCACCACCGCCGTGCACCTCGTCTCGGTCGCCGTCGGCCACTATCTCGGGGTCGCGATCCCGTCCACGGCCCTCGCGATCGTCGGCGGTATCGCCTTCGTGTTCTTCGGACTGTGGACCCTGCGCGGCGATGCGCTCGACGAAGAGGAGCAGAACAAGGCCGCGCGCGTGACCCGGTCCGCGTTCCTGGCCGTCACCTCCGCCTTCTTCCTGGCCGAACTCGGCGACAAGACCATGTTGGCCACCATCACGCTGGCCGCCGACAACAACTGGGCCGGCGTGTGGATCGGATCGACCGTCGGCATGGTCGCCGCCGACGCACTCGCCGTGGTCGTCGGCGCGATGCTCGGAAAGCACCTGCCGGAGAACGCGATCAAGTTCGGAGCTGCGGCGTTGTTCTTCGCCTTCGGCGCCTGGATGCTCGGTGAGGGACTGGCCCCCGAGACCCCGGCCGGATTCGTCGCCGGTGGCGCGACGCTCGCACTCGCCGCCGTGGCCGCCGCCGCTCGCGCCGTCGCGGTTCGCCGTCGCGCGGTGGAAGCGCCGCGCGTGCCCGTCGAGTAGCAGAACCCCTCCTCTTTTCGAGCCGTCCGTTCGCGACGGACGGTTCCGGCTTGCCCGTAGGAGTATGCTTGCCGATAGGCAATTAATATGGGAGGCGACGGTGAGTTCCGCAAGCACACGTTTCGACGACGACGAGATCGCACGGCTGCGCCTGACCTTCGGCAAGATCGCCCGCCGCGTCGACCGCCGCTCGTCCGGCGAGGACGGCCTCACCCGCAGCCAGTTCTCGCTGCTGTCCACGGTCGCGCGACACGGCGAGATCGGGGTTCGCGAACTCGCCGAGATCGAGGGCATCAACCCGACGATGCTGTCGCGGATGCTCGGCAAACTCGAGGACGCGGGCCTGCTCACCCGCTCCCCCGACCCCGGCGACAAACGCGTGATCAGGGCCGGCATCACCGAACCCGGGCGGGAACGTTTCCAGCACCTGCGCGACGTGCGGACCGCTCTGTTCGCCGAGAATCTGGCCGGGTTGTCGGACGAGCACACCGACGCGATCCGCCGCGCGCTTCCCGCCCTCGAAGCCCTCGCCGAGAGCATGGCCGACTCCGCGGGGTGCCGCCCGTGACGGCCCTCTCCGACCTGCGCGGACAGACGTTCGCGGCAATGCGCGGCGCGAATTTCCGCCGCTACATCTCCGGCCAGGCCGTCTCCCTCGTCGGCACCTGGATGCAGACCGTCGCCCAGTCCTGGCTGGTGCTGGAGCTGACCGGTTCCGGCACCGCGATCGGCGTCGTCCTGGCGCTGCAGACCGTGCCGATGCTGCTGCTCGGCCCGTACGGCGGCGTCGTCGCCGATCGGGTGGACAAACGCAAGCTGATGATCGGGCTCCAGTCGATGATGGGGTTGCAGGCACTGGTCCTGGGCCTGCTCACCGTCACCGGCACCGTCCAGTTGTGGCACGTGTGGGTGCTCGCCACACTGCTCGGCCTCAACCAGTGTTTCGAGAACCCGGCCCGCCAGTCGTTCATGCTCGAGATGGTCGGGCCCGACGACCTGCGCAACGCCGTGAGCCTGCAGTCCGTGCTGGCGTCGTGTTCCCGCATGATCGGACCGGCCGTGGCCGGCCTGGTCATCGCCGCCGGCGGCCTCGGCGTCTGCTTCCTGCTCAACGCGGCCAGTTTCGTCGCGGTGGTGGCGTCGCTGCTGCGACTCGACGTCTCGCAGCTCAACCCGTCCCCGCAGGCCGGCCGCGCCCGCGGTCAGCTACGGGAGGGCCTGGCGTACGTGCGGCGCAGCCCGGATCTCGCGGTGCCGCTGATCATGATGGCGCTCGTCGGCTGCCTGGCGTTCGAGTTCCAGGTCGTGCTGCCCGTCGTCGCGGAACACGTGCTCGCCGCCGGGGCCGGTGGCTACGGCTTCCTCACCGCCGCGATGGGCGCCGGTTCCGTCGTCGGTGGTCTCGTGATCGCCACGTGGGGCCGCACCGGCGTCAAACCCCTGGTGGTCACCGCACTCGCCTTCGGTGTCGCCATGGCCGCCGCCGCGGCCGCACCGAACCTCGGGCTCATGATCGCCGCGATGGTCCTGGTCGGTGGACTGAGCGCATCGTTCACCGCGACCACGAACAGTTCGTTGCAGCTCGCGTCGGCCCCGACGATGCGGGGCCGGGTCATGGCGCTGTGGTCCGTGGCGTTCCTCGGTTCCACCGCGATCGGCGGGCCGCTCGCCGGATGGGTGTGCGAGGAGTTCGGCGGCCGCGCCGGACTGCTGCTCGGCGCCGTCGCGTGTCTCGCCGCGGCCGGGCTCGGTGCGGCGCTGCTGGTGCGCGGCCGCAGTCGCACGCTCGGCCGGGTCGGCACGACCGTCGCCGACGGCGTCGCGTAGCCGCAGGAATTCTCGGGTCTGTGGTCGCCTCGAGCCCGTGGTCACCGCGCTAGGGTTCGACCTCAGACGAGGCGCGCCGACGGGGCCGCCGGAACAGGAGTACGGCAGTGGAAATTCAGGGAACCGCAGCACTGGTCACCGGTGCGGCGTCCGGGCTCGGCGCGGCCACCGCGAAGCGCCTCACCGACGCCGGCGCGACCGTCTTCGGTCTCGATCTCGCCCAGTCCATCGAGCGCGTGGGCAGCAAGGCTCCCGAGGGCGTCACGCTGCTCGCCACGGACGTCACCAGCGCCGACGAGGTTCAGGCCGCGGTCGACAAGATCGTCGAGTCCGGTGTGCCGCTGCGCATCGTCGTCAACTGTGCGGGTGTCGGCTGGGCGGGCCGCATCCTGTCGAAGAACGGCCCGCACGATCTCGAGCTGTTCCGCACGGTCATCACCGTGAACCTGCTGGGCACGTTCAACGTGATGCGCCTGGCCGCGGACGCCATCGCCAAGACCGATCCGGTCGACGACGCCGGGCAGCGCGGCGTCGTCGTCAACACCGCGTCCGTCGCCGCCTTCGAGGGCCAGATCGGACAGATCGCGTACTCCGCATCCAAGGGTGGCGTGCACGGCATGACCGTCCCCGCCGCCCGCGACCTCGCGCAGTACGGCATCCGCGTCAACACGATCGCCCCCGGCATCGTCGACACCCCGATGCTCGCCGGTGTCACCGAGGAGTACCGCAAGGGCCTCGAGGCCGGTGTGCCGTTCCCGTCGCGCCTGGCCCAGCCCGCCGAGTACGCCCAGCTGGTGCAGATGATCGTCGAGCACGACTACCTCAACGGCGAGACCATCCGCATGGACGGTGCGCTGCGCATGGCCCCGCGGTAGGCGGCTCCGCCGCCCGTGTGCCTTTGTGGCGCCCCCAACCGGGCGGATTCAAGCGGCCGTCGCAACAAGCAACTCGTCGAGACGCTCGGCTGGAGTATGCCAGTCGAGCGTCTTCCGGGGCCGAGCGTTGAGCTGGGCGGCCACGAACGCCAACTCTTCGG
>Ga0180215_1001014_pt1 | contig 32205 bp, 36 predicted proteins | sample eDN3rd37CBELigBY_FD_128871 | JGI IMG/M metagenome (GOLD analysis project Ga0180215, IMG submission 128871) | Enriched backyard soil microbial communities from Emeryville, California, USA - eDNA 3rd pass 37_C BE-Lig BY (version 2) (version 2) | ecosystem: Environmental > Terrestrial > Soil >...
AATCATCATACAAATCAAATCCTTTTCAGTAAAATCAAATGAACAACCCTAATTGAACATATTTATCCTTGATTTTACTACTTTTCTAATTGTTTTTACAGGGTGTACCCAAAATGAACAAACATATAAAGAGAATTTTGGTAAAGAATATTAAAGAAATTCAAAGAAACTGGAGTGAATCCAACGAATGCAAGTTTCAAAAATGAGTTCAAAGGGTCAAATCACTGTTCCAAAATTGATTCGTGAAGTCTTAAAGCTTCATGAGGGTGATCGAGTAGCTTTTGTTTTTGAGAATGGACAAATTCAAATCAACAAAGCCGATGTTAAAACTCTAATTTCAAATCCTAAGGCAAACGAAGCCGAAAAACAACAAAAGTTACGGAGGTAAAATGAAAACTCAACACAATCCTAAATTAGTTTCAACAGAGCTTGCTAACCTTTGGACTCAATACATGAATGACAGTATGGCCATTTGCGTGATTAACTATATGTTAAAGAAAGTTGAAGATGATGACATTCGCTCAATTTTAGAGTTTTCATTAAGTTTATCTAAACGTCACACTGAAGCGATTAAAGTGTTTTTAATCGAAGAGGAATACCCAATTCCATATGGATTTGTGGATGAGGATGTAAACCTAGATGCCCCCCGTTTATTTTCCGATTCATTCTTTTTGAAATATATGCACATCATGGCAGCCCATGGCATGACGGGATATGCTGTTGCTTTTACTACCTCCGTTCGTTCTGATGTAAGAAAATTTTATGCGGATTGTAACAGCGAAACCATTGAGCTGTTTAACCGCTCGCTCGATTTGATGCTATCGAAAGGACTTTACACTCGCCCCCCCTATCTTCACCCACCAGAAATGGCTCAATATATGAAAAAACAAGGGTTTTTAACGGGATGGTTTGGCAATCGTCGTCCATTAAATGGAATTGAAATTAGCAATATAACCTTTAACATGAATAAAATGACGATGCAAAAAGCCTTACTTCTTGGATTTAGTCAAGTAGCTCAAGGGAAAGATGTTCGCGAATATCTCATGAGGGGAACCCAGCTAACTTCAAAGCACGTTGAAATTTTCGGTTCTCTGTTCCATGAAGATAATCTTCCTTCGCCTCCATCATGGGATTCCGAAGTAACTAATGTGACAACTGCACCATTTTCGGATAAATTAATCATGTTTCACACAGGAGTTTTAACGCAAGCAGCCGTAGCTTTTTACGGGGCAGCTTTGGCGGCATCCATGAGAAGAGATTTAGGAGCACAATATATACGTCTAACAGCGGAAATGGAGCAATATGGGGAAGATGGAGCAAACATTTTAATTAATAACGGATGGTTGGAACAGCCGCCAACAGCAGATGATCGCGTCTCTTTAGCAAGCGGTAAGAAGTAATGGTATGGCAAGAGCGAAGGAGATTGAGAAAATTCTGTGGAGCATTGCTTTACCCGGTTTTGCTCAATTTTTAAATAAAAAGTATTTTAAGGGTTTTGTTTTTATTGCTTTAGAATTTTTAATTAATGTACAAGCGAATCAAAACCAAGCCATTATTTTCAGTTTTCATGGTGAAATTAAAAAAGCGGTTGAGGTCACTGATTACAGTTGGTTAATGTTTTACCCTTGTCTTTATCTTTTTGCCATCTATGATGCTTACCGAGACGCTGGCGGAGGTGATTCTTTTTCGTTTTTACCTTTTGTCATCTCCGCTTACATGGGAACCATTGGGGTTATTTATTCTCCACACTTATTAGGCCCTATTTGGCTACTGATTCTTTTTTTAGTTTTAGGAGCTGCAATCGGTATAGGTATTCGTCATTTGATTTACAGGATTTTTACAAATACCTAACGGATGCTTTTCCATCGTTGCAAAAATCGTTCGAAATCCAGTTGTTAAGATTTTCTCTGCCGTTGATATTTGATGAATTTTCTCGCACTTTAAGCAGAAGTACATTTAATCCCCCTATTAAAACTTTAATACCATAAAGTATTCGATTTATAATATCTAATTACCTCTATTTTCACTTAATACGATTGAATTCTTTTTTTTATTCTATAGGGATTCGATAGTCAATTAACGAAAAACCAGTCTCACACTTTATTTTCATATTTATGACTGGTTTTTCTTTGAACAGTAGTTTTCAATTAAGATATTTTCAACTTAATAGGAATTCTTTGCTCCATATTTAGTTTAAACGAATCGTATGGATTCACGTGATTATAGAATAAAGGGGTTAATCCTCTAAAATCTTCTGGCGTCATTTTCTTCAACCAATATTGATTGTTGTCATAAAGAATCTCCTGAACCATTAAGGTATTCATATAAACTAAGCAGTTTTGAAGCAATTGCAGTGATAATACGGCCACTTCTTGATCCTCTATAAAATTAGATCGGATATCGCTATTTTTCCCATAAAAAATGTAGGTGTTAACGGAGTTCCAATGTTCAACCGTATTAAGTCCTTCATGAATCTCCCGGCGAATCTCTTCAGCATGCAAATATTCACACAAGAAGATGGTTTTGATCGCTTTCCCTAATTCACATAAAGCACGATAAGTTGGATGTTGAGTATCCCGCGTAAATCGCTTTAAAATGGATTCTGCTGATGCAGTCCCTAATCGTAGAGCTGTCGCATACTTAATAATCTGTTCATACTGTTGACGAATGAGATCCCAATTTATAGGGCGACTTAAAACTTCTTGTAAATGAGGATAGGCTTCGTTCATCCCTGGTTCGGGACGGTATAACTTTTGAGAACCAATATTTTTGAAGCGTGGCATCAGCTTAAAACCAAGCAAATGACAAAAAGCAAAAGCAACCACACTTTGCCCATGCGTATCTACATAATTCCGATCGATTTCCATGTCCGTACAGTGCCGCAGAACGCCTTCTATCATGGCCGCTACCTCTGAAGAAAGACAGGATTTGAGCTGGGAATAGATGCATGCTGACTTACGATCTGTATGCCAATAGATCATCACTCCATATTTCTTGTAACGGGGATGCCATTCAGTAAGCAGATTCTGATCCCAAGACCCAAAATGTTTTGAATCAGAAGCGCAAGCCGTGGTAGCTTCTCCCCATACCTCTTTCAATCGATTGTAGATGATATGATTAGTAACCACGGCATTAGCTTGACGTAAATGATCTTTATGTATAAATTTTTTACGAATATAAAGAAGCTCCCGATAACTATCTGTATAGCTTCCAGCCGAAACAGCTTTCAGTCCTGTATTGGTTCCTAATCCAAATAAACTGAGGAGAAGGCGTCGCTGGACGGTTTTTCGCTCTAAAATTTCTCGATCTGCTGTCGTCTTAAAATGTTCCGTAAAACCTGTGTGAAAGTCGGTTTCCTTTAGTAAATCTAATAAGTTAATATCTGACCAACGATTCTTGATCTCCTGTTTGATCTGAGCCAAATGTGGAGGAGCCTGTTGCTTATCTAAAGGAGAGACACGAATCCATCCTTTATTATTTTTCGTCACAATGCTCACTTTCTGGTTCGTTTTGTCTTCAAATCCTTGATTCAGTACGCTTAGCCGATCCTTCATTAGCTGTATGATGTCCGAAATAAAGAGATCTGCATCCAAGGGTGCTTTCAATGCTTTAAAATGTTCTTCCTTACGTTCTTCAAAATCTTGAGGAAGATCCTCATCGGGATTTCGGTACCGATTAGCACCCTCAATCCATATTTCTTTACAACGAAGGCGAGTTCGAAGTGATTGTAGAACCGCAATCTCATAATTGATTCGATTCACTCTCTCCATACCTTTACTATCGGTCTCGACGATAATATCCTTCCATTTAGGTTGAATCACTCCATCAATGGGGACTTCGTCCCCCGCTGCAAAATAACGTTGACCACTATCACCATATTCTCGAATGAGTTGGATAGCTTCAATAACAGGTTGATGAAATTGATTATTAGATCGAAAAGTAATGTTTTTTAAGATTTTGGAAAGAGCTTTTCGATAATGGTTCTGATAAGAAGCATGCATTTTTGTATAGATGATTTCTCTGTACTCCCGATTATTTCTTTTCATGTCCTTAATAATATCTTGGATCATGGAAGAGCTAACAATAGGGAATAGTGTATCCTCAATGACTCCATCTGGATGGTCAACTACTGCTTCTAATAAATTGACGATGTGTTTATTTTTCCCTTTTACCCGTTCCAATTCTTCGATTGTTTCTTTACGAGTCGAATTCTTCGCTTTATTTCCAAATTTGTGGGTGATTTCAATGAGTAGATCAGCTAAATAATCGGTGATTTCAGCAAGACGATGCCAAAACAAGATAGCAAGCAGGGTGTAACGAATAGGTTCAGGATGTGCACGTAATTCGGTGACCGTCTCAGTAGCTGCACGAAGCCGATACTTCATGACTAACTTTGGAGGAATTTGCTTAAATAATTCTTTAGGAATTTGAAGATGTTGAATAGCGAACAGCTTATTAACTTCCATCTCTATTGTGTTTACACTTGGTTTTCCCGGAGAGGATAATAACTGACGAAAGGTGAACATGTCGGCTTTTTCTTCCTCAGAAAACTCTGTATCCAAAAACTCATCAGATTCTCCATCAGAATGAGATACCAGTAAGGTATCTAATCGAGAACAAGTCTTAGGAGATAGTTGCTCATAAGTGCTTGTATAAAAATTCTTTTCAAACGTATCTATGGCGGACTCGATCATCCGCATCAAACTTCCTGGAGAAGGAGGTTCGACTTTCCACCTACGAAAAAGACTGTATGCCTGATTCTTCAAATATTCTACGTCATGTGTAAGCTGAACTTGTTCTTTTAACCATTCTTTAAACTGGTCGATTTCTTTGAAACTCCATTCGCTAAAGCCAAAAAATTCCCTTATTTGTTTTCGATGATAGGTAAAATTTCTTTCCTCAGCACCCCAACGATATTCTTCAAATAGATCTGAAGCCATACCTAGTTGAGATGCTATATAATCAACTACCACTTTGGGTATCTCTTGTTTCTTAGTAGGAAATTGAGCTTCCTGTTGGAAATACTTTAATAAAACCGAAAAACCCAAACGACTCGCACCTGTTTTATTCCCAATAAGCTTCCTTTCAACCGGAACTATTCCAAAATGCTCTAGTAGTTCGTCCTCATTCCAATTTCGTTTCATAGATCCTTCTCCTAGTTCAAAAATAGTAACTATTTCGAGTGTAATCTATTTAATTTAGGAATGAAAACTCTACTTTGCGGTCTAGAGAAGCTACCCTGTCACTAGGCCGATAAAGATGATTTGGTCTATAACCAGGTCCAGTTTATGGTCTGTGAACCCCACATACGGACAGAAAAGCAAGCGAGAGCCTTTGTAGAGGAATGGTTAGGCTTTACTACTCCCGCGCTAAAAGAGGATATGGATTGGGATCAATATGCTCACAACCTTGAAGAAAAAGCTAAAACATATGTCCGGCAGCCGGAGTATGATCCCCTAGTGCTTGAAAGGATGAATAAAACTTTAATCCATTTAGGGTACTGTCCCGTCTTTCCGGTCAATGGATATTCCTTGGTGATTTAAAGGGGGAAACGATATGAAAATAAGGAATAACGGTGTGAAGCTATCTACTTTATCCTCAGAACCATTTGGATGTTGTCATCTGTGGAGGGAGTGCAATTTTGGCAAACGTGGTTGCTGCAATGTAGATTACGATCCTAACTATGCCAAGCTTTGTGCCTCCTTCAATCGGAATCGCGGCATCAGGCAAGAGGAAGCATGGATTGACGAAACAACATCAACAACTATAAAAGAAGAAGATTTGACTGTATCCTTTGAGTTAGATGAAAATGGTCAATTTATTCTCTTTTAGTTGATTGTCTAAAAACCTGTTCTAAACCCAAAATCGGGGGAATTTTGATCCTTCCCCCGTTTCGGGGAAGGAATAGGAGGGAATATTGTTGAATTACTACGATATCAAAGCCAAAGAAAAAGAGCGCCAGTTCTTAAAAAAGTGCAAGGAAGGATTTTTCTATTTTACGGGAAAAGGAAGGAAGAATTGGGTGGTTCAAGTAACCAAACAATCCGTCCATGTTTCCACAGAAGGTAGTAAATCTCCTTTTCGGATTTCGAGGTACCGTTTAAGAAAGGCCATTTCCTTTTTCCTGTTAAAAAGGACAGTGATCCGAAAGGATTTAGAATCCTATTCCAATTTCTCTTCCAGCCTCTTGGGACTGTTGAGGATGATTTTTTCAGAGGTTTCTAAAATACAAAGAACCGTCAATGGGTTACTACGGCTCACCTTAAAAGGAGTACGATTCCTATTCAGCGGGGTGCCGCGGTCACCAGGTGACATGGAACTGATTCAGCAAAACAATGGTAAGTGGGTGCTTCTGAGCTACTACCATTTAAGGGACGATCCCCAGAACCATTGGTTGGATTACCTGACCCGCTTTGATCTTCGAATGGTGTTCGATTCAGGTGAATTCAGTCTTTGGAATGCAAGAGAAAAAGGCTTAAATGTTCCTCCCATAACCGTTGAGGATTATGCTGCGTTTGTTAGAAAGCATGAAAAATACATTGATGCTTATTTCACATTGGATCGGGTGGGTGATCCCGTTATGACCCGTTTCAATCAGCGATATTTAACTCAACACGTTGGGCGACCGCCAATTCCCATTTGGCACGTTCAATCCGATTGGACTGAACTTGATCAGATAGTCTTTGAGGATCATGAAGTGATTGGAATTGGGGGATCAGTCAAAATCCGAAGTGAGGAAAAGAAACGGACTATTTTCCAAGAGATGTTCAGAAGATACCCAAACCAAAACTTCCACTGTCTTGGACTTTCAAGTGCCCTCTTATGGGAATTTGAGTGGTTCTCGAGAAATCTCCATGGATTTACTGTACATAATGTTAAAAAGCTATCCCACTCATTGATAAACTTATTGTCATTATGTATTTTTAAGATGCACAAATTAAATTGATGTACATAATGAACATTAAACGGTTCTGATTCTGTACACATTATTACAATACTACATACAACTTTATCTCACATTTATTATAAGTTTTAAATAGGTTTCTTGGCTTAAGGTTCTAAACATCATGTCCATCAAGGGTACCGCCAACATTTTAACGAAAATATACGCTAAGCCCAAAAATACCACCATAACGGTGGTGTTTTTACTCTAGGGATTAATTATAGATTAGGTATTAACTAGTCAAACATCCTTTTCTTCAGCATAGATAATATTTGTAAAAATAAATAGTTGCAAATGTCAAATGAATATGGTAAAAATAAGTCAGGTGATGAAAATGATTCCAACTCAGCAAAATGTGAAGGTAAGGGAGACTCTTCATCTTTTGGTTCGACGATTTGGATTGTTGCAAAAAGAAGGAGCTCAATGCTGCGGTATATCCGTCATTCATAGTCACATCCTTTACGAATTGAGTAAACATCCTAATATCTCATTGAATGACTTATCACAGAACCTTGCAGTGGATACGAGCACCCTCAGCCGACAAGTGCAGCAACTTGTCGAACAAAACATGATTAATCGTCATCCAGATCCAAACGATAGAAGGTTTGTCGTTTTAGCTCTTACTTCAGAAGGCCAAAAGGTCAGCAAAGAGATTGCCGAACAAATGGAACAATATGTATCCAGCGTCTTACAATTCATACCAAAAGAAAAACAAGATCAGGTGTTAGAAAGTTTAGATTTACTTTCAAATGCAATGAAGCAAAGCCCTAATTGTTGTACTCCTCCTCTGTAAAAAGAGGAGTTTATTCAAATGAGATAGTTGCAAAAATCAACTATTTAAAAAATCAAAGGAGTTGTTTAGGATGAAAATGCATGTTGCCATTAATGTAAAGAACTTGGAGCATTCCCTTCATTTTTACAAGAAATTGTTCAATGCCGAACCCACCAAGATAAAGGAAAACTACGCAAAGTTTGAGCTAGAGAATCCAGGACTTCATTTCTCCTTAAATGTTCGACCCTATGCGGATAAAGGGGTTCTCAATCATTTCGGGTTTCAAGTAAAGGATACACAGGAAGTTATGGCGGCAAAAACACGCCTGCAGGAGGCTGGACTTGTTTCGTTTGACGAAATGAATACCACATGTTGTTATGCCGTTCAAGACAAAATATGGGTAACTGATCCGGAAGGAAACCCTTGGGAAGTGTTTTACACAAAAGCTGATTCAGCATTTGAGTCGGCTCCGGAGCCCCAGGTAGATTCTTCTGTATGCTGCGCACCAAGTACGCAAACGGAATCTTTAGGAGAGGAACGTCATGAGGATTCGCAAAGCTGTGGTTGCCGATCTTAACCAAATTTTATTGATTTACAATCAAGGAATTGAGGATCGAATTGCAACGCTGGAACTGGATCCTAAAGACCTTACGTATATAACCCATTGGTTTGAAAACCATACAGGACGCTACCCTGTATTTGTAACGGAATGCAACGGTGAAATAGTTGGATGGGCCGACCTCCACCCGTACTCGCACCGCTGTGCTTATGCGGGCGTTGGTGAGATTTCAGTTTATGTTCGTCGTGATTGGCGCGGGAAAGGCGTAGGGCAAAGTTTACTTGCTGCACTCGAAGAATTTGCGAAACAAAACGAATTCCATAAGCTTGTTCTTGCTACCTTTCCTTTTAATGCGAATGGCCAAGGACTTTATAAGAAGATGGGATTCTATGAGGTCGGTACGTTTAAAAATCACGGACAATTAGACGGAAAATGGGTCGATGTTTTGTGGATGGAAAAACTCTTACAATTCAAAAGCATGCCTGGTTAAAGGCATGCTTTTGCTTATTTTGCTTCTATTGAAAATTGTTTAATTCGAAATTCGATTTGACCCCAAAAACGTTGGAATACCGACCATTTTTATTCCTCAGTCCCATTAGCTTTCGTTAGATCATCTTTCAGATATAATGTTAAGGTTTTGTAAATCTTCATTTTTAATATATAAATAGCCATATGGTTATATTATAATGTTGTTAAGTTTGGAGACACTATTATACAGGAAGGGGGATATATGGATGGAGATAAGCAAAATCGCAGATGGCTTAAAGGCTCTTGGAGACCCAACTAGGCTCCAAATGGTAGCGTTAATGAAACATCGGGACTGTTGTGTTTGTGAATTTACTCCTATCTTTAATATTTCACAACCCGCTATTTCCAGGCATCTAAGCCGATTAAAAAGTGCAGGGTTGGTGACAGAAAGCCGGAAAGGGCAGTGGGTTTTCTATTCATTAAATCAGAGCAAGTTTGAGGAACTGGGATTTTCTTTAACCCATCTTCCTGACCTTTCAGAAAAGTTGATGGAGCTAGAAGAAAAAGGTCTCCTTGTGAATTGTGATGCCTAATATAAGGAGAGAGAAACATGTTAGCAGCTATTATATTTGCCATTACATTAGTTTTTGTTATATGGCAACCTAAAGGACTTTCCATTGGATGGTCTGCATCAGTGGGGGCACTACTCGCACTTGCCTTTGGAGTGGTTACGTTCCAAGATGTGTGGACAGTGACTGGGATCGTCTGGAATGCCACATTAGCTTTCGTTGCCATTATCCTTATTTCGTTGATTCTGGATGAGATTGGTTTCTTCGAATGGGCTGCCTTGCATATGGCTCGCCTGGCTAAAGGAAATGGAAAATTAATGTTTGTCTATGTCATTATTCTTGGAGCAGCGGTAGCCGCATTTTTTGCCAATGATGGTGCTGCCCTTATCTTAACCCCTATCGTTCTGGCAATGGTTCGTGCATTAAAGTTGGATGAAAAAATGATTATAGCCTATGTCATCGCCAGTGGATTTATTGCAGATACGACTTCCTTGCCGCTCATTGTCAGTAACTTGGTGAATATCGTATCCGCAGACTTTTTTGGAATCGGTTTTCTTGAATACGGTAGTCGCATGATCGTACCTAACTTTTTTGCCTTGTTTGCCAGTTTAGGAGTGCTGTACGTATATTTCCGTAAGAGCATTCCTGAGTCCTATGATTTAACTCAGCTCAAAAAGCCACAAGAAGCCATCCGGGATATGAAATTATTTCGTTTATCCTGGGTCATTTTAGCCGTCCTTCTGTTCGGCTATCTCTTGAGTGAAACGTTTGCCGTCCCAGTATCCTTTATAGCAGGAATTGCCGCTATTTTCTTCATCCTTGTTGCCAAGGGAAGTGAAAAGGTAGATACCTGGAAGTTGGTCAAGGAAGCTCCTTGGGCAGTAGTGGTCTTTTCCATCGGCATGTATGTTGTGGTATATGGACTCCGTAATGCAGGCCTTACCGACATGTTAGGACAAGTCATCCAATGGACAGCGGACTACGGTCTGTTCTCCGCAACCATGGGAATGGGCTTTATTGCAGCGATCCTTTCTTCCATGATGAATAACATGCCAACGGTGATGATTGATGCCCTAGCTATACAAGGCACTGCGACAGAAGGGATGATTCGTGAAGCACTTATTTATGCCAATGTCATCGGTTCGGATTTGGGACCAAAAATTACACCTATCGGTTCCTTAGCGACTTTACTTTGGCTCCATGTATTATCTCGAAAGGATATAACCATCACATGGGGGCAATATTTTCGAACAGGAATTGTCCTCACGATCCCTACTTTGTTTATCACCCTATTGGGTTTATATCTATGGTTAATTCTTATTCATTAAAAACGACAACCTTATTGGAGGAAAAAACATGACAAAACCACTCGTTTACTTTCTATGCACTGGAAACTCTTGCCGTAGTCAAATGGCCCATGGCTGGTTACAAGCCGTAGCAGGTGATAAATATGAGGTAAAAAGCGCTGGATTAGAGGCTCACGGTTTGAATCCGCGTGCGGTTCAAGTGATGAAAGAAGCTGGCGTAGACATTAGCCACCATACTTCGGATGTGCTCGATCCAGAAACCTTAAAACGTGCAGATTATATTATTACCCTATGCGGACATGCGAATGACAACTGCCCTGTTGTACGAAATGATAAAGCAGAAAGATGGCATTGGGGATTTGATGATCCGGCAAAAGCCACCGGGACAGAAGAAGAGATCATGGCTCAATTCCGCACCGTACGTGATGCCATTAAAGCTCGTATGGAACAATTCGCGAAAGAGGGGAAATAATCAATGGCCGAGAGGAAATCTCGGCCTTTCATAAGGGGAGGACAGAAAAATGAAAAAGATTGAGATATTTGATCCAGCCATGTGTTGCCCGACGGGAGTATGTGGCCCAAGTATAGACCCTGAACTAGCGAGAGTAGCAAGTGTTATATTCTTGCTGGAAAAGAAAGGAATCAACATTCATCGTTATAATCTGGGCAACGAACCGGATGTCTTTGTAAATAATGAACTGATTAATAAACTTCTAAACGACAAAGGGATGGATGCTCTTCCTGCCACCGTGGTGGATGGTCAGTTGATGAAAGAAGGCGTCTACCCTACTACAGCAGAATTGGCAACGTGGACAGGAATCGATGAAAAAGATCTTACTGTAAGAAAACCAAGTGCAAAAACACTTTTATAAATGTAAAACTGCTCTAAGGAGATGGCGATGATGACCTCTTTATTTCAACCAGATCAAATTCTCTTTACTCGTTATTTATTTTTTACAGGTAAAGGTGGAGTTGGAAAGACATCCACCGCGTGTTCAACAGCCATAACTTTAGCTGATCGAGGGAAAAAGGTTTTGATTGTGAGTACGGACCCTGCTTCCAATCTTCAGGACGTATTTGAGATGGAATTAACCAACGAGCCTACTGCAATACCTGGAGTATCCAATTTGTATGCAGCCAATTTAGACCCAGAACAAGCCGCAGCATCCTATCGGGAAAAAGTGGTCGGGCCTTACCGTGGAAAACTCCCGGATGCCGTGATTCAAACGATGGAAGAACAATTATCCGGGGCTTGCACCGTTGAAATTGCCGCGTTTGATGAGTTTACCCATTTATTATCCAATTCGGATCTGGTGCAGGATTTTGACCATATTATCTTTGATACAGCACCCACTGGCCATACCCTTCGACTATTACAATTACCAACAGCTTGGTCTGGATTTTTAGAAGAGAGTACACATGGTGCATCGTGTCTAGGTCCCCTCTCGGGACTAAATGAAAAGAAAGAAATCTATGCGACGACCATGTCCTCGTTATCTAACCCGGAACAAACAACTCTTATTTTAGTTTCTCGTCCGGAACCATCCTCGCTTGAGGAAGCGTCAAGAGCCTCTCAAGAGCTCTATGATATCGGGATAACCAATCAAATTCTGTTGTTAAATGGAGTCATGCAGCAGTTTGTTGCTGATGATGAAGTGTCTACAGCTTTTTATCACCGACAGCAAAAGGCTTTAAAAGCTATGCCAGACCCATTAAAAAAGATTGTTGCCTATGAGCTTCCATTGGTTTCCTTTTCTCTCACAGGGATCCCTCACTTACGTCAATTTTTTCAAGATACAGAGAGAAGGATTGAATCCCAAAAGGATACGATCGAGCTAGGTGTACCGGGCTTAAAGACATTAGTAGATGAAGTGGCTAAAAAGGATCATGGAGTTATCTTTACGATGGGAAAAGGCGGGGTAGGAAAAACAACGATGGCTTCTGCGATCGCGATTGGGCTAGTTGAAGCAGGGAATCGTGTTCATTTAACGACAACCGATCCAGCAGCCCATCTATCCTTTGTTTTTCGTGATGAAAATGCGAAGGAACGATTAAGCATTAGTCGAATAGATCCCAAAGCAGAAGTCGAAGCTTATCGTCAGGAAGTATTGGAACAGGTTGGTTCCACACTTGATGAAGAAGGTTTGGCGTACCTCAATGAGGACTTGAACTCTCCTTGTACGGAAGAAATCGCTGTTTTCCGTGCTTTTGCTAAGGTGGTTGACAAAGCCGAAAATGAATTCGTCGTGATTGATACGGCCCCAACAGGTCATACCTTGCTTCTACTGGACGCGGCTCAATCCTATCATAAAGAAATGGCACGATCCACCGGAGAAGTTCCAGAATCCGTGAAAAAGCTTCTGCCCCGATTACGCAACCCTGAAGAAACGACCGTGGTCATTGTAACATTAGCAGAAGCAACCCCTGTTTTAGAAGCGGAACGATTGCAGTCCGATCTTCGAAGAGCAGAAATTACACCACAATGGTGGATTATTAATCAAAGTTTTGCTACCACCCGAACCAAAGATCCTATCCTTCAAGGAAGAGCACAGGCGGAATACAAATGGATTAAAAAGGTTCAAGAAAAACTGGCCGATCAAACGGTTATTGTTCCGTGGAAAATAGAGGAATCCGTTGGATACGATACTTTAAAAATGATGGTGTCACAGGAGGGGTAGGAATGATCTATAAAACGATTGTGTTGGGAACCGGGCCTTCTGGTTTAACTGCTGCTATTTATTTAGCACGCGCCAACATGAATCCATTAGTCATTGAGGGACCAGAACCGGGAGGTCAATTAACTTTAACAACTGAAGTCGAAAACTTCCCCGGTTTCCCACAGGGCATAATGGGGCCTGAACTCATGGATAATATGAGAAAGCAAGCTGAGCGCTTTGGAGCTGAATTCAAACGAGGATGGGTTACAAAGGTCGAGCTTTCCAACCGACCTTTTACGCTGCATGTTGATGGGATAGGCGAACTAAAAACCGAATCGCTGATCATTTCAACTGGAGCTTCTGCCAAACTTCTCGACATTACAGGCGAAAAGGAAAACATCGGTCGAGGGGTCAGTACATGTGCCACTTGTGATGGGTTCTTCTTCCGGGGTAAGAAAATTATTGTGGTCGGTGGCGGGGATTCTGCAATGGAAGAAGCTAACTTCCTTACCAAGTTTGCTTCTGAGGTGCGTGTGGTACATCGTCGAAACGAACTTCGGGCTTCAAAAATCATGCAGGATCGTGCCAAGAATAATCCGAAGATTACATGGGGTCTTAATTCCACTCCGTTGGAAGTGATCGCGGATGACAAGGTGACTGGTTTGAAAGTGAAACATAATGATACAGGGGTGGAGGAGGTCCTCGAAACAGACGGAATTTTTGTTGCCATAGGGCATAGACCCAATACCTCTTTCTTAAATGGACAGGTTGAAACAGATGAAACGGGGTACATCATCGTGAAACCCGGTAGCACAGCAACCAATATTCCGGGTGTATTCGCTTGTGGTGATGTTCAAGATCACAAATATCGACAAGCTATTACGGCTGCTGGCTCGGGATGTATGGCAGCGCTAGATTGTGAACGATTCCTAGAAGAAAATGCTGTTCATGATTGGAGCCAGTCCTTTTAAATTGAAGTTTTCACAGAGACAACGATCAAGAACTTAATGTATAGTTAGAACTAGATGACAACAAGAGAGGTGTAATCATGCTAATTACGGATGCTGCAAAAGAATTCATTCAAGGCGTTCTTGATGAGAATGGAGCAAAAAATATTCGCATTTATTTTGCAGGAATATCCTGAGGTACTCCCAAATTGGGATTGGCTCTGGATGAGCCGAAAGAAGAAGATATAGTTGAAACAATTAATGGAATATTAGTAGCGATAGAGAAAAGCATTTTATCTGAAACGGAGAATTTAAGTCTTGATATTCAAGATGGCCGTCTAGTCATGTTAGGAAATGAAAGTTGTTGTTAATATTGTCCGTAATTTGCCTTCAAGATTAATCTTGGAGGCATTTTTCGAATATAAGAAATTTACCAGAGGATATCTTTTAACAGCACAGGGGATCGGGATCGCGTCATCCATCCTCCTGCTTTTTTGCTGCGGACGGGCAGTTCAATACGCAGCTCTCTAACTTAATAGTAGCGGGGTATGATAAAGACTGTATATAGAAACAATAAATGCCAGAAGTCGAATTAAAATAGATAGGATGAATATGATGGATAGTGGTCTTTATCTAAGAAAAAACCTTAGCTCCATTCATCGAATAATTCGTGTATTAATTGGTATGGTTTTGATTGGATGGTCGGCAATTTCATTGACAAATTCATGGTGGATTGCAGTTATATCTGCAATTGGAGGTACCCAGATAATTGAAGGTGTAATTGGTTATTGAGTAATCCTTGATTTATTGGGTTGGTCAACCCTACGAAAAAATCGAGTAAAGAATTAGATGCAACCCTTAAAAAGTGTTAAAGATTTATAAAACGAAGGGATCGAGAGTTGAAGGAGTAAGCCGACACCAAGGTTACTCCTTTTCATATTGTTGAATTATTGTAGAAATTAGTGGGGAATACCCAAGATATTCGTTGAAAGCACAAAGTAATTTAATCTGATTGGTTTTAACTATTCTTACCTATGTTCGTTGATATAAAAAAAACTATAATTAAAAAAGTAATTATCTACAGGGAGATGAGATGATGTATTTAGCTATACTTGCAGTGATCGCTTTGACAGCCTACTGTATCTTATTTGCGTTTAAGCATAGAGAAAAACTCTCCTGCATGGCAGGAATGATGATTGCGATGACCATCGCAATGATGGGAAGTGTTACACTCGGAACGTTACTTGGCATCGTATTTGAACGTGATTTAGTACCAGCTAGTATGATCGCAATCCTTTTCGGAATGTTAGCCGGATATTTAGCAGGGAAACCAATTAGCCTAATGGCGGCAATGGACGGTGTGATGGCAGGGATAATGGGAGGAATGATGGGTGCGATGCTTGGCGTTATGCTCATCGAACCCGAACGAATGGTTTGGTTTGTGATGACGATTTTTGCCTTTATCATGTTTATGCTTATCCGACTTATTAACGAGGAATCAGGTAATAAAAAGAAAGAGATTAATACTGTAAGAAAATCTTTTTTAGGAAATCCAGTTATGGTGATATCTTTTCTTCTTCTCGCAGGAATTATTATTCTAGGCGGTCAAGTAAGCGGTTTGTTTAACGTAGGTAAAACAGTATCAAAAACAATCGATAGAATCACTCCAGCCGATCAAGAAGCAACCATTACCGTAAGTTCGAAAGGATATGCCCCCACCGAAATTAAATTAAAAGCTGGCAGTTCAGCTAAAATCAACTTTAAAACGGAAGCTAATGCTGGTTGTCTAAGACAAGTGGTTGCGAAAGACTTGGGTGTGAATGTTATTTTAGATGAAGAAGCGGATAACTATATTACCTTAAAGGATTTGAAATCGGGGACTTATGAATATACTTGCGGAATGGGCATGTACGGGGGAAAAATAGTGGTTCAATAGGTTCTTTATATTTCTACACATTTTTCTAGTATGACTCCCCCCGTAAATAGCTAAATAGAGAGGGGTTCTCGCGAAAAAAAATTTCGCTTTATTCGCTTTAACAATGGCTATCCAAGTTCAGCTTTCGCCGCTAGTGCAGACGTTGCAAATTGTGCCAAAATGGACAAGGGACAATTTGTGTCCGTGTGTGCAAAAGATAGAAAACATGATGTTTCTGAATGAGTTACATCTCCTTCTTGCCCAATGACAGACGGATGTGATATGTAAATATGAACAAAAAAAGCATCTTGGCTAAGGTGCTTTTTTGTTCATATTTTTAACTTGTAATCCCCACTAATTCATTTAGCTTTATAGTCATGAAATCCATGCATAATTTAAGACTTAAACATACTCTATGGTATCTTGATCTATGTAGAGGGTGGTTTTATGCGACAAATGCCGATGGGGATGTCCTGCCGTTGTTGTCGAGGGAATGGAATGTGTCGTTATTGTGGTGGTTCTGGTATGTGTTGTTGTTGCGGTGGGGGAGGATGCCAGCATTGTCAGGGAAGTGGATGTTGTCCCGTATGTCGTTGTACTAGAAGATGTGCTTGCTGTGGTGGAAGTGGAATGCAGCCGATACCTCGACCTTGATAGTGCTTTTTTAACTGTAATGGGTATCCTATTTGAACGGGGATATATAGCTAAATAAACAACAAAAGACGGTTCTTCTGACCTTAGAGTAGCAGAATCGTCTTTTTAATTACCATAATATGTATTATCGTATGTTTCGCGTTTGTCAGCTGTACCCCAATAATTAAGTATAGTAGTCCTAGCTCAATGAGAGGGAAGGATACTATTGTCCAAAGCACAAGCATACCCTATGGATAGGAGGGGGTGGCGTGATTACAGCGTTCTTTCTGGCTATCATCGGATTCACTTCTTGTGCGATGGGAATGATTTTCGGCGGGTTGTTTTCATTACTTTTTAGGAATTCTAAGCTTCATTACATCCCCCTGATTTTTGCTTTTTGTTCCGGAATCATCTTTGGTCTTATTTTTCTAGATATTATTCCTGAAAGTGTAGAAATGGGTGGATGGATTTCTACTATAATTGGATTGGGATTTAGTTGTTTCCTGTTTCAATATTTACATAAAATTTCGCATGTTGTCTCACTAAATGTTAATAACCGTCACATTCAAACGGGTCTAGTTATGGCAATAAGTATAGCAATACATAACTTTCCAAGTGGAATTGCATTGGGGGCGGGGCATCATGGCCCTTTCTCCAACTCTATGATAGTAACCATGATTTTTCATACCATTCCCGAAGGAATTGCTGTGTTTACTCCCTTATTTATGGCAAGATACACGAATTCTATTTTACTTCTAACCAGCTTTCTGGTGGCTCTGCCTGTGGGAATTGGATCATTTCTAGGAGTGAAAATGGGGATTAATGCAGCTTGGTTATTATCCCTAATCATAAGTACTTCAATGGGAATCGTGTTGCTTGTCACGATGAAAGAAATTTTTTGGGAAGCACTAAAGAAAGCGAATGCTTTACTTTGCTTTTTGCTTACAGTTTTGGGGTTATTAATAATAGGATTATTTGTATAAAACCATCCTTCTTGGATGGTTGTTTTATTAAACTCGGGTATAATAATCAAATAATCATTTGACCATTATATTAAAGAGGAATATAATGATAATCAAATAAACATTTGATTGTGGGGTGATTATTATGACTAACCAAAACAATAAAATTGATGATTGTTGTGAGATTTTTTGTTATGACGAAGAAAAAGTTAACCGACTTAAAGGGGATCTTCAACAACAAGATACCCTTTCTGTTGCCAAAATATTTAAGGCATTAGCAGATGACACGCGAGTTAAAGTTGCCTATGCGTTATCTCAAGAAGAGGAGCTATGTGTATGTGATGTAGCCAACATCGTTGGTTGTACAATGGCAACGGCATCTCATCATTTACGTTTGCTAAGAAATATGGGATTAGCAAAATATAGGAAGGATGGGAGGCTTGTTTTTTACTCACTTGATGATGACCATGTAAAGCAGTTGATTCAAATAGCATTTCTCCACAGCAAGGAGGTATTAGTAACGAATGGCACAGGCACAAAATAAAACAACTTATCGCGTACAAGGATTTACCTGAGCAGGTTGTGCTTCTCGGTTCGAGAAGAACATAAAAGAAATTGCAAGTGTACAGGATGCTAAAGTCAATTTTGGTGCATCAAAAGTAACTGTATTTGGTGATGCAACCATAGAGGAATTAGAGAAAGCAGGAGCTTTTGAAAATTTAAAAGTTACACCTGAAAATGCGAAAGAACCCCAGATTCAAGTCCCATTCTGGCGCCAAAAAGAGAATATAAATGTATTCATTTCTGGATTGTTTTTAGTTGCGGGTTGGTTGGCTGCTGAATATTACGGCGAAGAAAGCATGTCATCCATTTTGCTCTATGCTACTTCCATCATCATTGGTGGTTTTAGATTATTTAAAATAGGATTAATGAACTTATTCCGATTGCAATTTGACATGAAAACACTGATGACCGTAGCCATTCTTGGGGCTGCCGCTATCGGGGAATGGGGCGAAGGTGCCACGGTTGTGATCCTCTTTGCTATCAGTGAGGTATTAGAAACTTACTCAATGGATAAGGCTAGACAATCGATTCGTTCGTTGATGGATATTGCTCCAAAAGACGCCTTGATTCGCCGTGGTACCGAAGAAATGATGATTCCCGTGGATGAAATCCAGATTGGCGATATCATGATTGTGAAGCCTGGTCAAAAACTTGCGATGGATGGTGAAGTTGTAAAAGGAACCTCTACCCTCAACCAAGCTGCGATAACGGGCGAGTCCGTTCCTGTTGCTAAAGTTGTTGGTGATGAAGTATTTGCTGGAACGTTAAATGAAGAAGGATTACTCGAAGTAAAAGTAACGAAACGAGTGGAAGATACAACCATAGCCAAAATCATTCATTTGGTTGAGGAAGCTCAAGCTGAACGTGCTCCTTCTCAAGCCTTCGTAGACCGGTTCGCCAAGTATTACACACCGGCGATCATGCTCATTGCTTTGTTAATATCCATCGTACCTCCTCTTCTTATGAATGCGGATTGGGGCGAATGGATTTATAGAGGCTTATCCGTTCTCGTTGTTGGGTGTCCTTGTGCCCTCGTTATTTCAACACCTGTATCCATCGTCACGGCTATAGGAAATGCAGCAAAGAATGGGGTACTCATCAAAGGCGGTGTACACCTTGAAGAAGCTGGTGCATTGAAGGTCATTGCTTTCGATAAGACCGGTACATTGACAAGAGGAATTCCAGAGGTAACAGATGTTATAAATGTCAGTGACAGGGATGAAAAAGAATTATTAGGCATTGCTGCTGCCTTAGAAAAAGGGTCACAACATCCACTAGCATCCTCGATCTTACGGAAGGCAGAGAATCAAGGCATTAATTTCAATGCTATACAGGTGGACGATTTCTCTTCCATTACCGGAAAAGGGATAAAAGCTAAGGTTAACGATGTTCTTTACTATATTGGAAGCCCGGGTTTATTTGAAGAACTTCAAACGAGTGGAATGAAAGAAGATACAAGAAATCAAATCGAAACTCTTCAGAAACAAGGTAAAACCGTGATGGTTTTGGGAACGGAACAAGAAATACTTACCTTAATCGCTGTGGCTGATGAATTACGCGAAAACAGTAAAGAAGTCATTCAAAAACTTCACCAATTAGGCATCCATAAAACCATCATGTTGACTGGTGATAATAAAGCTACCGCACAAACTATTGGTCAACAAGTTGGTGTTGGCGAGGTTCAAGCAGAGTTATTGCCACAAAATAAATTGGAATTTATTAAAAGACTCAGAAGCGATGGTAGCGGGGTTGCGATGGTCGGTGACGGTGTGAACGATGCTCCTGCATTGGCGGCTTCAACGGTCGGTATTGCAATGGGTGGAGCCGGAACAGATACCGCTTTGGAAACCGCTGATATTGCCTTAATGGCAGATGATTTAAGTAAACTTCCGTTTACAATCCGTTTGAGTCGAAAAGCTCTACAAATCATTAAGCAAAACATTACATTCTCCTTGGCAATCAAGGTGGTTGCTTTATTACTCATCATTCCAGGATGGCTGACCCTCTGGATGGCGATATTCGCAGATATGGGAGCCACACTAATTGTCACGTTGAACGGTTTGAGATTACTTCGAGTGAAGGATTAGACAACGATAGCCGATATCATCTATATCTTGATGGTATCGGTTTTCTAATGAGAAGGGAGAGGTTTAAGAATGAATAATCAATGGAACAAAATCATTTATAAAATTTGGTCCCCATTTTATGATCAATTCTTTAATTCAGGAGCTTTTCTAAAAGCAAGAAAAAAGCTTTTTGAGGATGTGAAATTACATGAAGGAAGTAAAGTTCTTTTTGTAGGTGTTGGAACCGGAGCGGATTTGGAGTTCATCGACCCAGAAAAAATAGAGATAACAGCGATTGATTTTTCTCCTGATATGCTAGCAAAAGCACAAAGTAGATTTCAAAATCGTGGAATCAAATTTATGGAAATGGACGCTCAAAATTTAGTGGTTGGAAGTCTTATTTTATCTGTCGTACCTGATTCGGATAAAACTTTGCGAGAAATGATTAGAGTTACCAAGAAAAGTGGTGAATTATTACTATTCGATAAGTTTTCACCGAAAAACGGGGAGCTGTCGATTGGAAAAAAATTATTAAGACCTATTATTTCTTGGCTTGGAACAGATATTGGATTGAGTTTTGAAAAAACGATCCAACCCTATATAAATTTAATTCAAATCACCAGCGATGAACCTGTCTTATTTGGTGAAATGTATCGGAAAATTAAAGTTCAAAAAAGATAAATTACACCATTTGCACTGTGACAATTTTGTTAAATATCCCTAAAGGTCAATAAGATAAAATCTTTTATGTTAAAATGCTAGAGAAATTCTATATTCGAGCATTAAGAGTGTAGCTCTAATGGATCTTATAATTCAATTATAATCTTGATGACAAGAACATATTCAGGAGGAGTGAATTTGCTTACGTTAACGATCTTCAGCGAGTTTTTGTTGTATCTTTGCTTTTCTCTTTTAATGGGAGGATTGCTTTTTTTGATAGTTCCAGCAGAAAAGAAACCTCGGGTTGTCATATCCAAGAGGCTTTTGCTGATTTGCACGGCTCTAATTCCGGTCTTATCTTTCCTTCCACTTTTACATATTGGTCTAATTTTATTGGAAGATATGGATTTCTGGACTGGCTTTACTAGCATTCTACTTACTTTTGAAATCGGTAAGGCATGGATGGTTACATTTTTCGTATCGCTGTTCCTTTTTATTCTACTTCTTAGGGATCCGTTTCGTAAAAAGTCTTATACCCAGACAATGGGGCTCTTTCTTCTTTTAATTCTTATTTTTGCATTTGGGAAAGCGGGACATGCTGCCTCCATTACAGAGTGGAGCGGGTTCATCCTTCATTCCATCCATTTTCTAGCCGTTATTGTGTGGGCCGGACCGCTTTTGGTAGTCAGTTGGAAAGCCAAAGGGAGCGCTAATTGGTCTGGCTTTTTAAAATGGTTATCCCCTTTGTCTGTCGTTTGCATGGGGACCTTACTTCTTGCTGGTTTTTTTACCATGCAAATTGATATTAATTCCTACGAAGACCCACAGGCATCGCTTCTTACCGAATACCTGAACGGATGGGTGGTACCTTACGGCCAGGCATTACTAATGAAACACTTGGTGATTGTTCCCTTGTTAGTATTCGCATTCCTAAACGGATATCTCATAAAGCGAAAAGTGCAAAACGATCCGTCTTTTAATCCACTGCCATGGGTAAAGGCGGAGAGTATGTTTATTTTTATGCTTTTTGCATTAACTGCTTTTATGGGGCAGCAGTATCCCCCGCATGAAGTGGCTTTACTCATCGAATCGAAGGAAATATCTCCTCTCTTTAAGATATTTTATCCTGGAAACATCACTCCGGATTTACAGGTGTTGATCAACTGGCAGCCTATTAGCTACCTATTGATGGCCGTTGGACTGCTGTTTTTAATTATTGCGATGATCTCTGCTGCAAAGAAAGGTCCTGTAGTCCTGTCATTTGTTTCAACTTTGCTGTTTGTTGTCAGTAGTTATATCAGTTTGATGTTGACCATCCAATAAAAGAACGAAATTAGAGCGCCGAAAAATGATTAAATAGGAGATAATTGAAATGATTTATCGTGTGTCTTTATTTATTGTAGCTATGCTTTTAGTGCTTATCCCCCGTACTTTTGCTCATTCAACCCTAAAAGAATCCATCCCTAAAGCGGGTGAAACCGTTCAAAGGGAAGTAAAAGAAATCACTTTGGTATTTTCTACGAAAGTGGAAATGGGCAGTAAGGTAGAATTGAAAAATGACCAAGGCGAAGTTATTATCCCAAAGGTTACAATTCAAAAAGAAACGATGAAAGCAACGTTTGACACTTCGCTTCCTAACGGAAACTATACCGTGTTCTGGAGAATTATAGGTGCAGATGGTCATCTTATTAAGGGGGACTATTCGATTAAAGTTGATCAGGCTGTTGCACAACCCGTCCCTGAATCCTCTCAAAATTCTGAGCCGGAACAATCGGATAAAAAGCAAGAGGAGGATATCTCTGCGGTTGAGCCCGTTCAATCAACAGGAAACGATACCCAACCGATAAATGACAATAATTTTCCTAGCAATGCCACGACATTTCTAGTAGCAATTCTAGCGTTATTAGGAATTGGAGGTTTCATTTGGCTAATGAAGAGAAAAGGATAAAAATTTCAGCACTCTTTTACCGTGAGGGGGAGATGTCTCAGAAGAGATTCGATTAGAAGCAGATCCATCTTCACTATTCACCTTGTTCTACAATGGAGTTATAGAGCCTGGGATAAAATTAAGCGTTACATTCGTTGAGTTAAATAGTGTTATCTCTTTTATTCATAGGCTTAACGTTGTTTCCATTTGTAAAAGCAACCTCCCATATTTTCAGTGTGATCTTCGTGATTACTAGTTATAAGGGTTTATTGATGGGAGTTCATAAGTGATTCAAGGGTAACGTGCTTTATATTCTCTTGCGGGAGTGGCAATAGGTTTAATTGCATCGATCTGGACTTAGGATGTATTGAAGAATGCCATTTATCAAAATGAAAGAAAGGAAGTGAGTACGTTGAAGAAAGTTTTAGCTACCTTTTTATTATTTATGACCACCGGATGTAGTCAAACGAATGAAGAGAATCACTCAGAAGGGCACCAACAAGCAGCGGCTCCAGTTATAAAATACACGATGGGAAGCAATGATTGGACTGCGTTGGAAGCATATTCACCAGAGGATAGCATGAAAGAAGCATATCAATTCGCCGTTGACCATCCAGAAGTTCTCAATTACATGCCATGTTACTGTGGATGCTATGAAGAAGACGGGCACACTAGTAACACCCATTGCTTTGTGGATAGGGTAGAAGATAATGTAGCCATTTTGGATAACATGGGGCTTGGCTGAGGCATCTGTGTTGATATCGCCCGTGAGGCGAAACAGGAATTTGAAAAGGGTACAGACTTAAAAATAATTCGTGAAATGATTGATAAAAAATATGGAGGAAATGGTGCAAAGCCAACTCCGACTCCTATGCCAATCTAAATAATAAATAATGATATGTAAAAAGGGAGAACGGTTTGTTCCCCTTTTTTTGATACAAAGAGCAGAGGTTCACTCTATCAGAATCAGAATATTTAACAGGATATGTTTGCAAAATAACTTTAACATTAGGAAGTGATAGTTTTCTAAATGTCAAAAAAATTAGGTGGTTAATTCTTTGTAGAATCTAATCTTTTTATTATATTTGGGGCTATCCTTTCTAATTTATTTAAATTACTTTGACGTATTGTATCGGCCCCATCATCATTTTGAATTTCTTCTGAAGTAGCCACCACAGGGAAGTATTGATCAAGATTATCTAGTTTTGTTGCCTCAGGAATATTGTTTTTAAAATTAATCAAGTTATTATGGATACCTAAGTCTTCACGAAGATGAGAAAATGTACTCGAAACCATAACATTCTTATAAAGCATCTCATAGTGGTCGGATTTTTCCTTGAGGTTTTTTATTTTTTGATTCTTTTCTTCAAGTTCTACTTTAAATTTCTCTAACCTTTCCAATTCTTCTTTGTATTTCTTTGCTTGTTTGAAGAATTCAATAAATTCCCGTTCGAATTGTAATAGTTCGCTTATGATCTTCTTCTTGTTATTTCCGTAAATCTCAAATAATAACTGGATATTAGGGAAGTAAATCTCATCCTTGTCCGTTATTTCAAACGCTCGGCTTGGGGGAGTGTTCAACTCTTTAATTGTATCTTTAATCCTGCGGCTCCAGGTGTTTCTTCCTATCCCAGTACGTCTTTCAAGCTCCATATAAGTTAACTTTTGACCTTTTAGTTCGTTTTTAACTACCAAGGCTAATTCTCTTAATTGAGCATCAGTATACTGGGATTCCACTCCTCTTTTCTTTGATAAACTATCGGTTTTTTCTCCCACCGTCCTAGTCGATTTCTTCCTTTCCTTCGTCATCCCATCCTGCCTCCATTAATTTTGCATCAATCTTTGCCTTATGATCCATTAACTTTACCAAATTATATGCATGACTCTTTAACGTTTCATTAGACCTATCCAAGTATATTTCATTAATGGATTTGCTTATTCTAAACATTAATTCCATCGTATCTGTCATAGATTGTGAAAGTTGTTGTGAGTGATCTTCTAGCCACTTTATTCCGGCAGTGTACTGATCTAGAGATGGCTTAAAAATATAATAGGGGCATACTCTACAATCTTCCGAGCAATTAATTGGAAAATCTGGATCTTGGTCCTGACAAAAACCATAATCAACCCTACGGAGATGTTCAAGATTCTCGAACGAGTAAATTCTACCTCTATCAACACACTTTCTAAGACGCCCTATAAAACCTCCGGATAATGTGTCGGCAATCCTGTCTTCTAATACAGACTGAGCCAAGTGGTAAACAACAGACTCAGCGAAATGGGTTGCATGGGAATAGTAATTTTGTTGTGTGTCTATGGTGTCGTGTCCGGCCATTCTTGCAATAGATAACATGTTAAACCCTTGGAGAAACATGTTTATGATTGCAAAATGCCTAGTATCTCCCATTCGTATTCTTTTTCCGACTGTAAGTTCTCCATATTTTTCTTCGATAATCTCGTCATAGAATTGATCTAATAACTTTGTAAATTGGTCATTGTTGATCCTATCTCGTATCTTTGGGGTAGTAATTTTCCTATAATCAACATATATTTCAGCAGGAAATAAATATTTAGAATCGATACCTAGTTCCCTTAACTTTAATTTGTATTGAGTAACAAGATTATATGTTCCATCATCAATTTGAAGATGTTGAATAGGTTCTATTCTATAGGTATAATCATTTTTCTTTTTAATACGGGTGATAGTAATCCAATAAGAGCCATCCTCTTTAACTTGTATACAATCACTTTTTAATTTGAGCATTTCCGTGGGACGCATAGGAATAATGTTTGTAATTTTCCACCACAACCAGATAGGCATATAAGGCAAATTCTCTTCAGAATAGCCAGTGCCGAATAAATCGTGACAGATTTTATCAAATAACAGTACGTGATTGAAAAGGGGGAGTTGTCTGTTGCCTCCGGGAATGTAAGGTACCGTCTTGCATAAATCAATAAATGCATTGTACTTTTCTGAAGTATAAAAACTAAGAAATTTGTAAAGAGCAGAAGCATACTCATGCCTCATCATATCGGTGGATTTCAATAATAGTGATTCAAATTTTTCAGGAATCTTTAATCCTTGGGTCTTAAGGACAATTTTTTTAATTCTTTGTAGATCAGTTGTACAGCGAAAGACTGAGTATCCAGACGTAATTTTTGTGAGGATATATCCTTTTAATGCGAGATTAATATCTTTAAATACTTCTATATCGAACTTTAGTTGTACAAATCTTTCCTGGATATCACACTTTATCTTCCATTCCACATCACCAAAAGAATCTGCAACAAGTATTTGCAATCCCCTTAGTTCTTCAAAAGTATCCTTATATGATTCAATTGCTTGTTTTTCAAATACAATATCCTCTACAACCTTTATTTTTTGTCTTCCTGTAGAGTGAATGGTACGCCGGACTTGCATATCTTCCTCACCTCATTATTCGATTTACCTCACAGTAACGAATTTATTGTAGAAGCAATTTGTCTGCGATCTGTTCAAGTTTCCCCTTAACTTCTTCTAAATTGATGAAGGTGTTAACGTATTCTTCATCAAAAGTTTCCAATGCCTGATTAAAGAGGAGGAGGATATATTTAACAAATTCCGAATCTCTCCTTATTATTGTTTGGTATTTACTCTCCGTGATGGATGTAATTAACCTTCTAAATTCACTGGCTGCCTCGATTAAAACCAGCTGTATAGGGATAAAATTTTCACAAGAAAAACATGTATTTAACAGTGGATGGACACATTTAGGGTATGTGAGGCATTGCCCATGTTCTGTACGAGAAGGCATTTTCCCTGAAAAAATCTTATAAATTAAATCTGCTAGTTCCGGTTGAGGCAGTTTTGATAATTTATATATGACGGATTCACGTTTAGTTCTAACTCTAGCCAAAAACTTTGCCCATTCTTCAATTTCTGTTAGACTAAATTCACCTCTTACTATGGCTATAGCTTTGGTTCTTTCTTCAAATGTTTGATTGGTGTTCACATGTCCTAATGCCATCATGATCATATAGTTATAAAGCCACCCAAAATGACCGCGTTTGAACAAATTTATGGAAACTCTATTAATGGATCCATCCTTATTGGTCACAGTAACATATATTATAGTTGTGTTTATATTTTTGTGGGATCGTGCGTGTTGAGCAAGTTCTAGGGCTATTATTGAATCTTCATTCTCAGCTTCAATTGTGGAATAGAACAAATAACTCATCGTTGCCTTTGTCAAAGCCATACTTTTAAAGTCCTTCAACTCAGGAGAATTATCAAAGAATTTTAAATGGGTTTTATTTGGAGTAGTCTTTGATACCCCAGAAGATATAAAAGTTTGAAGTAGAAGGCGGTCCTGTTTTTTACGGCGATGCAATTCAGAAAGAATCATTGATGTAGCCATGCAATGAATCAGATCTGGTTGAACCAAGAAATGGAGAATGGCATTGTTTTTACTGGCGCGGGAATGTCTCACTTTGATTTGAACTTGATTAATGATTTTCTGACATTGTTCTAGCGACAATGTGTTGTTTATGAACCACTCAAATGAATTCACCTCAATTTCTTCGACTTCAATATGTGGTAATTCATAAATGTAATCTGAACCCCTCCAGGCATCTGTTAAGTGCATAATTGTATATAACCACATATTGGAATAATGTTTTGATTTTATTGCCTTTGGTATATGTAATTTAATATCTTGCGCATGATTGTAATACTGATAATAAATTTCAGGTGGCAGTAGGTTGCCATCATTTTCTGAGGAATCCTTGCTGTTACTAATGAAAAAATGCCTGTTGGTCATGATATCCTTCACGGAACAACAATAGTTGTAAAAGTTAACGAACACTCTTCTGCTTGTATTTGATGTGAAGCAGTTGTCTAATAATAGATTTTGAACCTCCGCTTCTGACAGCTGAAAAATTTCTTTTGTTAGTTTCGAAACAATAATTTTGAATGGTTTTAATCCCTCATATGTGACTATTCTTCTCAATCTTTCTTCTCTTCCGCCCGATTTGATGATAGTTATACGCCCATATTCTATAAAAAGCCTTGCAGTTTCTTTCAAGAAAAGGGGGATTTCTAGATTTTGAATCTCGCCTTCCAGGTGTTTAATGGCTATTTCTCGGGTGTAAGGAGGGGAGGGTTCTATGTGTTTATTTTCAATATATAGAATATCTTTCATCGGAATATATTGCTCTCCATATAATGGATCAATCATGGAATTTGGAAAGTTACCAGCTTCTAGTCGATGATAAATGGTGTTTGTACTCACTTCCCACCTTCTTGCAAGTTCAACCGCATTTAAATATCCTCTTGGCCTAAGATATGTGAATTTTCTTTTTCCATTAATGTTGGTGCGGAGTTCATATGTTTCTTTCAAAAGGTCTAAAGTTTCCTTAGGTGCAATCCAAATTTCTTTTGCTTTTAGATTTATCTTCTTAGCACCATCAATTTTTCCATCATTAAATAACCTTAAAATAGAATTTCTGGAAAAAGGGGATAAGACCGACACGAATTCATTAAATGATACATAGCCTTGAGGTAACGTATCACTTAAGTAGTTTATAATTTTCGGTATTTCTTTTTTATGGACGAATATTAAGGTTAAATACTTAAAATATCCTTTGAATCTTTGCTGGTTTCCAAACCAACCGCTGATGGTATCGATGGGAATATTAAATCCTCTTGTCGATAACTCCGTTTTCAATTCTTTAATAGTTAGGTAGTTGTTGAAATTTTTTACACCAATCGGAAAGCCAACCGCTTGTTGGATTTCTAGTAGGGAAGAACGTGGAATATATGCTTTTTTCTTGTAATAAGTAATATTTTTTATCATCCCTTTCATAGCCCAATTCGTGACGGTATACCTTTTACAATGTAGAATTTCACTTAACTGATCAAATGTGTAATAATCCTCTGGATTAAACTGCATGAACTTTACTCCTTTTGCAGTGTATATTTATGTTTTTTTTCTCTCTATTAATTGAGGTAGGTATTCATTATGCATATATTGAATTCGTTCCTCTATTTTTAACCTCATTCTTTCTGTTTTTGACATATAGGATAGAGAAGATGTGAGTTGTTTATCACCCCTAGGGAATGCCACATCATACGGATTCTCAGCAAACTCAGCTAGGAGATTAGTGAATGTTCCACGCCCGATGTGAGTTGACCATTTGGAAATATTTAAGTGATTGGCCACGAGTATGTCCTCTTGATTGCCTTGTTCCCTTAAATATTTAATAAAATTTCTCTTCACTTTATCGAAATATTGACGATAGCTTTTTCCAGTCATTGCTTTTCCCTCGCTATTTATAAACAAGGCACCGGAACCGTCTGCGTCTATGTTGTATAACTCGAGATGATCTTCAAGCAATATATTAAGCCAGCCATTGATATTAAAAACACGTTGTTTCCTTGGTCGTTTAACGTAATTAGAACCAGAGGTATCCTTAATATCAGTCCGCATATTGCGTGATTTTAGGGAAAATAATAGATCTCCATTTTTTACACGTTGGCGAATGGAAGAACGAGTAAGACTAACCACTTCACCTACACGCAAACCTCCAAATATTTGTAAGTAAATTCCTAGAGTAATACGTGGAGCTGTTAGAATGGAAATTTCAAAAAGAAGAGGAATATACTTTAAAGGAAAAACATGTTCTAATTCGGAATTTTTGTATTCTGGATAAATTGGATCGAAAAGGGATTCATAGTACCAATTACCATGTTCATTTTGTTTTTTAATAATCTTAGAATCATGGATGTTAGGTAAACACTCTAATTTATGAAGGTAGACGTAAAAAAGAGTTAAGGTACGTTCGGCACCTTTAACTGTATCTCTGGCTTTTCCTTCCTTTGTTAAATTAGACAAATATGAATTACCATGGGAAATTTTTAATTCGCACAAGGATGTAATACCAAGGGACCGTTTACAGGTCAGAAGATAGTTAAGGAAACTAACAGTATTTAATGCATGTCTTCTTTGAGTATTATAGCTACGCAACTTCCAGTTACTTAAAATGAAATCAGTTAAAGGATGGATCACTTCAACACCCTGTAACTGATTCTTTAAACAAATTATTGCGAATTGCTTTTTCAATGGTTTACCGTTACTTAAATTTCCCCAGTTCACCCAAACGGATGTAGCAATAAATTTAACGTTTTTCTTGGGATTATTAAAAGGAACGATGTTTGCAGTTCTGGATAATGGATCCATATTTTAATCCTCCAGCCAATTATATGGAGTGAAGACTGTTTCATTTGGTGTGGTATTTGTTCTTGGAGTTTGATGTTTTTTAATAGGTGCGGGAAGAGTTGATGGTGTCCAGCCCTTTTCAATAGCATTAACTATAAAAGCGAAGGGATTTTTAATAGGCGTTTTAGATTGTTTCATTACCAGTAGGATTTCTAGACATCGGTCAATGCCAACCTTAAGTAGAGTGTCAATAATTTCTTTTGTCGGGTAGGTAGAAGTTGCGATTTGGTATGCTAGAATAACTCTTTGGTAATCCTCTCTAATTGGCTTTAAGTTATTGACCTCATGTGATTCCTCAAAGATTGTCATTAGGAACATCTCCTTTGAATTATTAAAACATAAAAAGTTGTAGTTGGCAGTGGTCTGCAAAAGAGTCTTATTTGAGGTCATAACCAATAATTATGTACAATCAAGAATTGCTACTTTTACATTGATAACTTCTTTTTCTATAATATCAACTACTTTATCTATGTACAATTAAAACTATTAGGAAAACTATTAAAATGTTAGATTTGTTAGAATCCTAATTATATTTATGTGCATAGAAAGACATGTGCAAATTTATGGAGATAACTCCAGTGATTCTACCTCTTGGCTGAATCCGCGCAAAAACGGGCGGAAAAACGCCTTGATAACGCCGTTTGGTCAGGTAGATGCGCCAAATGATTGGGATACGCTTGAAAGCTTATCCTTTAACATCAACCAATTAGTTAGGTTAGAGGATTCAGAACATCAACAATTAGAAATGTTGGTTCCTCCCAATTTGCCTAGACCTGTTCAGATGCAAATGGCGATCTAATTTGGATGAACATCTAAAATTGTTAATAAGAATTTCGTTATATCAAGGAGCCTAATTGACAAAAAATCAATTGGGCTTTTTTATTTTTCAATTTTGAAAGGGGGACTCGCAATGCTTGATCGTGCTTTTTTTGGATTATTTGCCTTTGCATTATTAATCATCGTGAATGATATAATGGGCTGGGGTATCCTTTCAAGCTCACAATATGTGAGTTTGAACGATATAAGCGATTTCGTTTTGAGTCCTGCATACCAAGTCATTGAAATGAAAACAGGCATAGATTCTAGGCCTCTTGTTATGTTTAAAAAAATAAGTGAATTAATGGCTACGCGCTAGAAAAATATATGAAAATACATAATAATGTAGTTTGCAATATATAATTTGAAAAGGTATATAAAATTAAACTAACATAAAATAAGGAAAGTCATGGAGCGCTGCAACGCTACATAGCTTCCAGCATAGTAGACGACACCTCTTGGTGATCGGCTCAAAAATTTGGTTTCTCGAGAATAGAACCTCCCGGACATTCCAATTTCCAAGGGAGGTTCTATTTGTGTTTAGAATCACACAAATAAACGTTAGTACATATAGCGAGTTGAAATGCTTCATACGGCACCATCGATCCACCCCCTTTCCTGGAAATTGATGCTTCAGCCTTATAACCCACATCTCTATAGTTACTACCTATTATAAACTTGGCTATTCGCGATATATCCAAATGCCGTGCAGGTTTTATCAGTGTGACCGGCTTTTGGCGGCAGGATTTAAAGGAAAGTAATTGGTTAAATAAGCCTTGCTCACCACTTGCTGTTTTCATAGCGTCTATAAAATTTATAATACTTACGAACTAAATGCTCTGAAAAATAAAACCAATTTCCTATATGAACCAAAAACACAAATGGTAGAATAATCATTGTATTTAATAATTAGAAAAGTTACAAAAGGGGGAATGTTCAATAATGTATTTCTGCTATTTTGAGGAGGGGAAGGTGGTTTATAGACATTTTTATAGCTCTTATTTAAGTTTGGTTTAGAAGAGATAAAAATAACGATGATGGAGGTTAAAGTTGAAATGGGCAGTTTATTTAAAAAACTATCTTCCCTTCTTAGTTTACTTTTAGTTTTTTCTCTTGTTTTTAATTTTAATTCTGTTTCTGCATCAGAAGATGACCCAATTAAGCTAGATTTTGGGAAATTTTAT
>Ga0180215_1001015_pt1 | contig 32194 bp, 33 predicted proteins | sample eDN3rd37CBELigBY_FD_128871 | JGI IMG/M metagenome (GOLD analysis project Ga0180215, IMG submission 128871) | Enriched backyard soil microbial communities from Emeryville, California, USA - eDNA 3rd pass 37_C BE-Lig BY (version 2) (version 2) | ecosystem: Environmental > Terrestrial > Soil >...
ATTCTTTATTATGGTTCTATTCGTAAATTTAATCATTTCCATGAAGCTAACCTCACTCAACCTTTGTATAAAGACGATATTGATACCATTGGATTTTGCTTCACTTCTGACATCCAATCAGCAAAGCTTTACGCCGTGGGTACTGAGACTGTGATTGAAAAGTCGCAAACAGCGTTTTGGGAGGATGGTGAGCCGAAAATGGTGCAAATTGAAAAAACGGTTACAGGATATATTTATAAAGTCTTTATTGACGAACCGACTCTGAAGGAGTATGAAGCAAATAGGGGGCAGAATTCTTACGAGTTATTTTTGGAAGAGCGGGATGTATTTTGTGATTACTTGGGATCACAGAAAAGGAAACAAACTTGGAGAGATAAGGCAATACTCTTGAATAAGGAAGAAGCAAATCATAAATTCCGCCAGCACCTCCTTAAACAAGGTTACGACGGTTTCAAAATACAAAACGCTATACAACATGCTAATGGTTCTGACTTATATTGTATTTTTTCTAGTGATTCGCTCCAGATAGCAGATGTTTGGTCGCTTGATGAATTAGAACACCAAAAATAGTACAGAATGACTTGCTTAAGTGTTTTAAGGAAATTTGTGTGAAGGATGTGTTTTGTTGCACTAGGATGAAAACATCCACCTTTTTCAAAAATGAAAAAAGGGAAGAATGTTCACTATGAACTCCCTCCCCTTTACTAGCGTCTGTTATTCTTGAAGGTCCTCGGTAGTCGTTTCTGGTTGTGTGGAACTCTCACTTTCTGCCGATGATTCTGTAGTAATCTCGGTTTCGATACTCACTTCATCCACGTTTTCCAACACGCGCTTTGCCATTAGCTTATAGCCGCTCGTGTTTGGGTGAAAATAATCATCGGCTAATAACTCAACAGTGCGCTGACTAAACAAGTCTGCAACTGGAATATAATTGACATTCTCATATTCCTCAGTAACTAGCCTACCTGCATCATTCCAGGTATTCATGATAATCCCTAATTCCTCTATATCCTCAAAATAAAGTTCAAAAGGATTATAAAACCCGATTAAATAAATTTGCGTGTCTGGATTGATTTCATTAATTTTATCGAAAATGGCTTTTAATCGCTCAACATAAGCTAGCCTTTCTTCTTCGAAAAGCTCTAATTTTAGATTGGTAAAATTACTTTTGACCACCTTCATAATATCATTCGCACCAATGGTAATGAACACAAGGTCGGCCTCGCTGATTGAAGCAGCAATCTCTTCTTTCTCCAGCCGTTTTAGTAATTGGTCCGTACGGTTCCCTTTTTTACCGTAGTTTTCTATTTTTATATTTAAGTGATTATCTTCAAATGTATTGTTTAAGATGCCAACATAGCCGCCACTCTCTGTTTCATCTCCTACACCTTGAGTAAGTGAATCACCTATTGCGACAATCTTCAAATCTTTTTTGAAAAGATTGATTGTGCCCTCCACAGCTTCTCTTATTTTTTCTTTGATTTCTTCTGTTATCGTTCGTTTACTGTTTTCATCAGAAGATACTAGTTTCCCTTCCTCTCCTCCAACAGCCTCATCTGAAATCAGCCTTTGTTCTTCCTTTTGATTGAAACTAGGAGCATTTTCGATGTGCTGCAACCACACCGAGTCATAAGTTTCAACACTTACTTGCTCCGTTTCAGTCAGAACGAAAACGAATAAATATAGAAAAAAGCCCAGTAATAGCAGACTAGATATGACCATTATTTTTTTCTGTCTACGCATGTTGAAAAACACCTACCAGTATTGAAAAATCAGCATTCTATTCACCTATTAGTCTACCTAAAGCACCTCAAAGTTGAATAGTCTATCTATTTTAGCATGGATGACAGCATACCGTAAGCCATCAAAATATAGAAAGTCAGACTAACAGCTTTTCCACCCTTACAAGATTTATACCCTGTTATATACAAGTTATGCCAAAATATTACCAAAAGTTACAGGCCTAAGAATCTTATTTAATGAAAGAATCCTAATTACATAAGATTTGCTCCTTCAGGAATCAAATGAACTTAGGAAAAAACCACTAGGCAGAAAGTTGCCTTGTGGCTGCCGTTTCAATGGAAATAAATTATTTTAATTCCCACTCTTCTTTCCAGTAACAATCGGGAGCTTGGAGCATCCCGAGTCCTAACTGAATGGCAACAAGGATTAGGATACAGAAAGCGACGAGAAAGATGTTACTAAGCCATAAAATCTCCATTGCTCTGCTTTTTATTGACGTTTTCTCGGCCTCTTTTACCCATGCTTTCCATGTTTGTATATATTTCCATAAAAGGACAAATGCGATTATGAGTGGAATAAGCGTAAGGAGAAAGTTGTCAAAATAACGAATAAACACAACAATAGTTGGATCCAAGCCTTGTTTTTCAAACATTTCGTATCCGTTCCCGAGATCCGCTGCATAGCCTATTGCCAGGATAAAAAAAAGGAAAGGGAAAAGTCTCCAAAATACTCCACTAAGCATTTCCTTCCTAGTTCGATTCTTATTTTTCTTTCTGATTGGTCGTTTTTTCCCCATTTTAATTCCACTCTATAGTCATTATTTATTTAATAATTACGAAAACAGCCTTTTATTCATGACCAATCTAATATAGATTATATAGTACTAGACTTATATGATTGGATCACAGACAAGGACAGGAGGGACTTTATGACAAAGAAATTGATAATGGATCATTTAGAGCGAAGTGTTGAATACTCCTATCCACCTAAAAGGATTATTTCATTAGCACCTGGCATCACCGATACGCTATATTCCTTAGGATTGGAAAAGGAAATTGTGGGCAGGACCCGATATTGCATTCATCCTAAAATCAAAGTGGACCAAGCCACCCCTGTTGGTGGAACGAAAGACATTCACCTTGATAATATTAGAGCGTTAAAACCAGATCTAATTTTCGCTGAAAAAGAGGAAAACACGAAGGAGATTGTTGAACTTCTTGAAAAAGAGTTTTCAGTCTTTGTCGCGGAGGTCGACTCTGTCCAAACTGCTTACAAAATGATTACCGACTTAGGTGAGGTAACCAATTCCAAACTTGAAGCTGAACAATTGCTTTTCACGATTCAATCAAGATTCAAAGACATCCCAACTTTTCAAGGTAAAAGAGTGGCTTATGTTATATGGAGGAAACCTTATATGGTTGCTGGAAACAATACGTATATCAGTTCTCTGTTAACCCTATTAGGATTTGAAAATGCGTTTAGCACCTATGAAGGAAGATATCCTATTGTCACGGAGGAAGATTTCCAACTTGCAAACCTAGATTATCTTTTTTTAGCAACTGAGCCTTTTCCTTTTAAAGAAAAGCATGTAATTGAAATGTCTGCGTTTTTGCCTGATGTGAAAGCTTCTATTCTTGATGGAGAGATGTTTTGGTATGGCCCAAGAATGATAGAAGCTGCGACCTATTTTAATAAAATTTTTGAATGATGTATCATACCAATGAATGCCACACTGAACATAAAAAAGCAAACTCGGCTACCTCTAAGCTGAGTTTGCTTTTGATATACTTTTAGTTTCTCGGATCAACATAATCAGGATGATCGGAAATAATCGCGTCAACTCCCATTTCAAATAGGAAGTCTGCTGCTTCTTGACTGCGGACGGTCCATGATCCGATCTGCATCCCAATTGCATGAACTTGACTTACCAATTCCTTCGTTACAATCCCATAGCTCGGATTAAACCAATCTGCATACGTTGAAAATTCTTGTAAAGCTTCCGGTGTTGTATGCGCAATGTTAGAAGTTAAAACACCAATTGGAACAGTCGGAAGCAATTCATTCATTTTTTTCATTGATTCAAAATTAAACGATTGAATTATGATTTTTTCATTTTGTGGTTTATCAAGATTTCGCTCCTTTAATGCCTCTGCCATTTGTTCTTCCATTCCAGGGTAAAGCTCTGGGGCCTTTAACTCAATTAATATTCCCACCTTACCACGGTACCGATCCAAAATCTCTTCAAAGGTAGGGATTTGTTCACCGGCAAATTCCTTCCCTTTCCAACTCCCGGCATCAAGATTTCTTAACTGTTCAAACGTTAACTCCCCTACTTTTCCAGTTCCATCCGTTGTGCGGTTGACAGTAGTATCATGGATTACTACTAACTCCCCATCTTTGCTCCGTTGCACATCGATTTCAATGTAGTCTGCTTTCATATCGACAGCTAAATCAAAACCGGCAACTGTGTTTTCCGGAGCATATGCTGTTGCCCCACGGTGGGCTACATTATCCACCTGCTTTCTTTCCCCTACCGTTGGTTCTTGCGCAAATGCTTGACTGAACGGACTAAATAACAAAGTAAAAGCTACCCCTGTTCCAATTAATAATTTTTTGTTCATCTCTACCATCTCCTATCAGAATATGTATTCAAACTCTATTCTAGTAAAGTGATGTTAAATGGGCATGTAGCTAGTTTTATAGCTTCGTAAAGATTGTGTGAACAAATTTCCCCCTTTGTTCTTATGAAAATTAACAATTTTAGAGAAAAATCAAAAAGTTAGGTACACTCTCCTACTCCCTTTTTGCTATAAATCTCTTCTAACCTGTGCTTACTTCATTAAACATAAAAAAGGACGAATGCCAAAGCAACCGTCCTTTTCTTAATGGCAAGGCATTTCATCCTTACACTTGTACTAGATTTCTTTCGACGATAACGGGAGAAATAATTTAACACCTCTTCGGTTAAACGGCAGGAACTTCATATCTGCAATCAGATGGCTTGCATATGCTGCAACGGCCACCTTGTACACACCTTCTACCCCAGTAGATTGCTCAAATAAATGGGCAATGAACCCAAAAAGGACCAAACCTAAAAGGGAATGAGTATAACTTCGATGTGGAACAAACGATGCAATCACGATAAAAACGCCTAATAAAAGGAGCCAAGGTTCTTGCAACGAGATTCCACCAATTAGTACACCAGCTCCTGTGACGGTCAGCATCCTCCTCTGGGTAATCTTAGTTGAAATAAACAAGATCCCGATTCCGACAGCTATCCCTACCCATTTTTCTTTTTCTGAACCTTCTATGTAACTATAAAGCATCATCAGAAACCCAATTAATTGAGCAATATATTGAATCATTTTATGTGAGAAAGTAATTCGATTGGTAAGCTTCCCATCAATATCAATATCTGGCATCAATCCTGACACTGCCCCTACTCCTACGAATAATAATGTTGTGGTCGGATCGGTTTGATAGCTATTCGCCGCAACAAAACCAACTCCCGCACCAATCAACATATGCGCTGTTCCATTCATGTTCGTCAACCCCTACCCACAAACTCTCAATCACTTCAAAAACTTATTCTATAATACTTTTAATGATAATGAAATAGTTTCTAAGAATGTTTGTTCTGTTTTTTCTCGCAATAAGGTAGAGTGAAGGCACAAATGTTACACAAAAAGCCAGACTGTGCTGACTTTTTGTGTAGATTCAACCCATGATGGCTGTAATGAACGATCTTTTACTTGCGAGAAGCCTTAACCAGTAAATGACCCTTCAAGTGTGCTAACCCTCTTTTCTTGGGGAGCCTCTTTGAGAATCTGATTTTGGAAAACAACCATACTTGCACAGTCGGCGTATAAACGATCTCCTTTATAAAAGGGACCAACACTGCGATATTCATCAACGCCCAACTCTGCCTCAATAAAGGTGTCCGTATCAAGGCGCTTGACTTCAATTCGTACAGCTGCCCCAACATTATGCACATGGTACACCTCTACTAGCAAACTATTCTCCGTAAACGCTCTACTTAAATGAACTTCATGTGGTCTTAAATAACCTACCGCGTTGTCTGATAGTTGCGTATCATTCTTGGTCACCCCTAAGGATGCACCGCGGAACTCATTGACCCTTCCTAAAAAGCTATATACAAAGGCATTTTCAGGATGTTCATACACCTGCTGCGGTGTCCCTACTTGTTCAACCTTTCCTTGATTCATCACCACAATCGTATCCGCCATCTCTAGAGCCTCTTCTTGATCATGCGTGACAAAAATTGTGGTAATATTCATTTTTTGATGAAGTTCCCTTAACCAGAGCCTGAGTTCCTGCCGAACTTTTGCATCTAGTGCACCAAATGGTTCATCCAGTAACAGCACTTCCGGATCTACTGCAAGGGCTCTTGCTAAGGCAATTCTTTGCCGTTGTCCTCCGGATAGCTGGGAAGGGTACCGATTGGCAACTTTTTTAAGTTGGACAAGCTCTAAAAGTTCATAGACCTTTTTCTTTATTTCTTGTTTAGAAGGCCTAAATTTGCGAGGGCGGACTTTTAGCCCGAAGGCAATATTTTCAAAAATCGTCATATGTTTAAACAAGGCGTAATGCTGAAAAACAAACCCAACTTTTCGTTCTTTTACATTTTTATTTGTATAATCCACTTCATTAAACAAAATCTGACCAGAATTCGGATGCTCCAATCCTGCTATCAATCGTAATAGCGTGGTCTTCCCAGAACCCGATGGTCCTAACAAGGCAACGAAATCCCCTGTAGGAATAGTAAGATTGATATGATCCACAGCTTGAAACGAATGAAATTTTTTTGACACTCCGTTTATCGAAATCCCCATTATTTCAACCCTCCATGATTGTTCCAATTCCTCTTGGCTCACCTAAGCTACTCAGATCTCAAATTCTCCGACCGCCATTCCACAAAACTTTTTATGACCAGAGTTACGAGAGCAAGCAATGCCAGCAACGATGCAACTGCAAAAGCGGCGGTGAAATTGTATTCGTTGTACAAAATTTCAACATGTAGCGGAAGGGTATTCGTTAAGCCTCTGATGTGACCGGAAACGACCGAAACCGCTCCGAATTCCCCCATCGCCCGGGCATTACAGAGAATCACTCCATACAATAAGCCCCATTTGATGTTGGGAAGAGTCACCCGGAAAAACATTTGCCAACCATTTGCTCCTAACGTTAATGCTGCTTCCTCTTCATCTGTACCTTGCTCCTGCATGATTGGAATTAACTCGCGAACAACAAATGGAAAGGTAATAAACACTGTCGCTAAAACAATTCCCGGAATTGCAAAAATAATTTTTATCTCATTCGCTTCAAGAAACGGCCCAAATAAGCCTTGAGATCCAAACAAAAGCACAAACACAAGACCAGCAATCACCGGTGAAACCGCAAATGGTATATCGATCAATGTGATTAAAATGTTTTTCCCTTTAAACTCAAATTTTGCAATCGCCCATGCGGCAATGACACCGAACAACGTATTTAAAGGGACAGCTATTGCCGCGGTTATCAACGTTAACTTAATTGCGGAACTTGCATCTGGTTCCGTTAGTGAAAGAAAATACAGTTCAATCCCTTTTTTGAGCGCTTCAGAAAAGACAACAATTAAAGGAAGCAAAATAAATAATCCTAAAAAGGTTAGGGCGACTCCAATTAATATCCATTTTCTTAAAAGCTGAGGTCGTCTTCCCTCTCTACTTTTTTCATAACGTTCTTCATATTCTTTTGCTAACATACTAATCAAACTCCCTTAACGGCTCGATGTTTCTTTGCGTGTTTCCATTGCCAAAAATTAATGAGGAATAATAGAAGAAAGGATATGAGCAACATGACGGTTGCAATGGCCGCCGCTCCAGCATAATCGAATTGCTCTAATTTTGTAATAATGAGCAAGGGGACGATTTCAGTTTTCATCGGCATATTTCCTGAGATAAATACAACAGACCCATACTCTCCAAGTGCTCGGGCAAACGCCAAGGCAAAACCCGTTAATAACGCCGGGGTAATCGCTGGGAGGATAATTTTCATAAAGATTTGAAAAGAATTCGCACCTAAAGTTGATGCCGCTTCTTCATATTGGGCATCAAAATCCTGTAAGACCGGCTGCACAGATCGAACCACAAATGGCAGTCCAATAAAAATTAGCGCAATGGTGATTCCCAGCTGAGAAAAAGCAATTTTTATTCCTAGTGGTTCAAAAAATTGTCCAATCCACCCATTTGGGGCATAAATGGCTGTTAACGCAATCCCCGCTACAGCCGTTGGCAAAGCAAACGGGAGGTCAACAAGCGCGTCAACTACGCGCTTGCCCCAAAAATGATACCTCACCAGCACCCAAGCAATAAGTGTTCCAAAAACGGTATTTACCAAGGCAGCAATCAGAGACGATGAAAACGTCACTTTAAATGAAGCAATAACCCTTTCGTCACTCACAGTTTGCCAAAAGTCTGACAGACTAAGCGTTGATGCTTTTAAAAAAAGAACTGAGATGGGAATTAAGACAATCAAGCTTAGATAAACCATTGTGAATCCCATCGAAATGCCAAACCCTGGCAAAAGGTGGCGTTTAGGTGTGTTACGCATGCTATGTCTTCCTTCCTTATGGTTGATAAATTTGGTCAAAAACTCCCCCGTCATCAAAATGAGTCTTTTGAGCCTCTTTCCAGCCACCAAATTGGTCATCAATACTCATTAATTCGATACTTGGAAACTGATCAGCATATTTTTCTGCTACTTTTTGTGAACGTGGTCTGTAATAATTTTTCGCTGCGATTTCCTGCCCTTCATCTGTATATAAATAGTCTAAATACGCCTTTGCCACTTCAGAGGTACCACGCTTATCCGTTACTTTATCGACAACCGTAACCGGAGGCTCTGCCAGAATACTAATCGATGGCACAACGATTTCGAATTTGTCTTTGCCAAGCTCATTAATGGCTAAGAACGCTTCATTTTCCCAAGCAATCAAGACATCTCCAATTCCTCTTTCTACAAAGGTTGTCGTAGAACCACGTGCTCCGGAATCAAGAACCGGGACATTTTTAAACAGTTTTGAGACAAATTCCTGTGCTTTTCGTTCGTCTCCATTATTTTGTTTTAACGCATAGCCCCAAGCAGCAAGATAATTCCATCTTGCTCCGCCAGAAGTTTTTGGGTTTGGAGTGATCACCTCAACTCCTGATTTAACCAAGTCATCCCAGTCTTTTATCTCTTTTGGATTTCCTTTTCTAACGAGGAAGACAATCGTCGAAGTATACGGTGAACTATTGTCTTCTAGTTCTTGTTGCCAATTCTCGGACAGTTTTCCAGCTTGGGCAATCGCATCAATATCATAAGCTAGCGCTAATGTGACGACATCGGCTTCTAGCCCATCAATAACGGACCGTGATTGTTTCCCTGAACCACCATGTGACTGCTTAATATTTACTTTCTGCCCCGTTTTTTCTTCCCAGTTTGCTGCAAAGCTTTTGTTAAACTCTTCATATAACTCCCTTGTCGGATCATACGAAACATTTAATAACTCAATCTCTTCAATTTTGTTCGCTTTTTCATTCTCGTTTTCATTTTGCTTGGCCGTTTGGCTAGAGCAGCCCACTACTCCGAATAAAAAGATCATTAACAATAAACTAATCCATCCCTTTTTCATCTTGCTCTCTCCCTTTGTTCTCATTTTTCTGGGCTTTTTACCAAAATAAAAAGCCCCTATAGCAAAATCCTGTACATGAACAGTACATTTTACTAAAGGAGCCTTCGGCGGTCCGATCGGCCAATATTCATCTTTTAATACCTTCGCTTTAATTGTTGCGTTTTTGTCTGTGATTGTAACGGCAAACGGTGTTTTTCCAATCGATCGATTTGGGTGATTTGTGAATCATGGACGGTAATCTGAACCGTTCCAAATTCCAAACTCTCTAGTAAGCTTTGAATCTTTTCTAATACTTGTTGATCAATACGACCTTTTAATGACATCTAACTCATCTCCTTTTAAAAATGGTAGTCGATTCTCAAGTAAATCTTCAAGTGTCGTACGCTCGAGTACAAATGCAATCGTATCTCTGACCAGAGACCAAAGAGGTTTTAACTGACATCCCTCCTCTAAAGGACAAGGTTCATATTTTGTAATAGAGGCACAAGCCATTGGGGATAAAGGTCCTTCTAAATCGCGAATCACTTCCCCGATGTTGATTTCATCTGTTGCCTTTTCAAGAAAATACCCTCCTTTAACTCCCCGTTTACTAGAAACATAGCCTAGTTTTTTTAATTGAAGCAGCAACTGTTCCAAATAATGGACCGTTACTAGCGTCTTTTCGGAAATTTCTTGGATGGAAAGCACCCTTCCCTGGTGTTGCCCCAAAACCAGCAATGCTCGTAGAGCGTATTCCCCTTTACTAGAAACCTTCATATTCTCCCTACTCCCCATTGTTGAGTATTTTAGTCAAGATTCATTTATAAGGTAGCATCTTGATCGTTAATTACCTACGCCTACATACGGGCTATATCCCATAGTTTTGTTTTATTCTATGTTTTTGGATAAAAAAAGGTACAGCTTTTTTAAACAGAAAAAGGCAATTATCTGCACTCGGAGATAATTGCCCTTCAGTTTGTCTGATCGGACCCCATTTTGTTTTATACCCAAAACCAACTAATCACATAGGATTACTTTTTTACTATCATAGTACGTAATGTAACAAGAAGCAATAGATTTTTAAATTTTTCATAAAAATAATAATCCATTATTGCGTCCAACATAAAAAAAGAGGCACCCATTCCAAATAAAAGGTGCTTCTCCATATAGATTGATAATCTTATACATAAGCGGAGAAATTTAAAGAGCACTACTGTTGTTCATTTTTCGTTTAGACCAATTCCCCTTTATTACTGGAAAAACAAGAAGAAAAATTGAGATCAGGATTAACGCCCCTCCCACAGGCCTAGTAAAAAATAAGAAAGGATTATTTTCATAAATTATCAGTGCGCGCAGTAAATTAGGTTCTAAAATTGGTCCTAAAATGAGGCCTAACACCATCGCCGGAATTGAGATACCATATTTCTTTGCCAAATAACCGATAATCCCAAAAAGGAGCATGACCCACACATCAAACAGTCGATGACTGTTGGCATATGAACCCATTATGGAAAAAACCGTAATAAAGGTCCAAATCAAGCTTTGTGGAAGCCTCATAATTTTTACAGCAGTCTTTACCTCTAACATTCCAATAACAAATAATAAAAATGCCGATAAGAATAATGAAGCAAACAACGTATAGACAAGTTCACTATTTTGAGTAAAAAGCAATGGACCTGGTTGAAGGCCGTGTATTTGAAAGACCCCAATTAAGATGGCCGCTACGGCTCCCCCAGGGATTCCGATTCCAAGCAATGGAATAAAGGTGCCAACTGCAGCGGAGGAACTAGCTGTTTGTGGTGCCACAACCCCATCATAGACCCCTTTTCCAAACTGATCCTTCTGTTTAGAGACTTTTTTTTCTGTTGTATAGCCAACAACACTTGCCACCGTTGCGCCCACTCCAGGGAGGCTTCCAATTAATAGGCCAATCAAAGAAGAACGGAAGTATGTCCCTCTCATTCTTATATGCTCTCTTACTTTCGGTAGATCAATCTTAGTAGAATTTTTATTGATATTCTCGGAGTTTTTTAGATTTGAAACCTTGACAAAGACCTCTGACATTGCAAAGAGACCGATGATGACAGGAACAAAATCAAACCCATTTTGAATTTCTGAGAATCCAAACGTAAACCGATCAATCCCAGTTAAGGGAGCAATCCCAACGGTCGATAAAAACAATCCGAATAAGATTGCAAAGCTTGTTTTAGATGTGTTGCTCCCCGTATAAACCATGGATGTTAAAGCAATGAGCGTTAATCCTAGAATCTCTACAGGTCCAAAAAAGGAACTAATTTCAGCTAATAGATTGGTTCCAAATACAAGTCCAATCGTACCTATTAAACAACCAAAGGCGGTTGATACAATGGCAAAACCTAAAGCTTTAGGTGATTCTCCTTTTTTCGTAAGCTCATATCCTTCCAACGCTGTCATGGCACTATCACTATCACCCGGGATATTAAACAAAATCCCTGTTGTCGTGCCGCCATACAATCCACCGATGAAGATGGAGATTAAAAAGACAACGGACATGATTGGATCCATTGTATACGTAAAAGGGACCAACAGCGAAATCGCCATGATGGCGGATAATCCTGGGATACTTCCAAACAATGTACCTAAAAGAATACCAAGAATGCAGCATAATAAATACATGGGTGTAAAAATTAAAACAAAGCCACCAAGTAGTTCACTTATTAATGTTTCCATATTGTTAACCCCTTTTGCATCCAAACTTCATCAATTGCTCTATTGCAGTTAAATCCAGAGGCTCCCTACGGGAAACGTAACTGCAAGAACCCTCTCAAATAAAATAATAAGCAAACTAGCGAAAATGATTGAACCACCAAGTTTGATTCCTTTTATCCGTCGATCAAGAATCACCTGTAGAATGACAACAAATAAAATCGTCGCTAGCCAAATTCCAATAAAAGGGAGTAAGAAACAATAGAAAAGGATGACTGCTACCGGAATGAGGCGGAGTGATTCTCCATTGTTTTCCGTTTCACTATTGTTTAACCACCCAAAACAAGTAAGCAACATAAGAACCAATACAATCGTTGGAAATAGAAACGCTTGCCAATCATTTACTATTCTTGTTACACTCACTCCTGTAAGAACCAATAGAATCGTCGGTAACAGAAACTTAGAAACATGTTTACTCATACGTTAATACCCCTTGGATTCCCATTATTTTAGTTTTGAGGATTGCTCCTTTAAATAGGAATACTCATCCTCTAGGAATGTAGTTAATTCCTCTCCCGTCAACAACCCTTCTCGTAAATATAAATATTGATCCTGTTCATATGTTTGATAACTTTCCGTTTCCATCGCCTGAATCAATAAATCTTTTAATGCTTCAACGACTTCTGGCGGTGTTCCGGCTTTTGCGAAAACCCCCCGCCAAAATCCGGTTGTTAACTCTAAATCGTAGTCCAAAGTGGTTGGAACATCCTCAAATCCCTTAATTTTCTCTGCTGACATGGCGATGACGGGGAGATAATCTTGATTATCAAGGAACGCTTTTACATCACCAGGCTGCTCATGCAAAATATCAACATTTCCACCAACTAGAGCGGCATAACGTTCTGATGGCTCATCATAGGGAACATTCGTAAACTTGACGTTAAAATGCTCCTCGATTCTTTTAATGGCAATGGCATCTGTCCCATGTAAACCTGTTGTCGCAACCTTTAATTCCCCAGGATTTTCTTTGGCAAAGTCAATCAGTTCATCGAAATTTTTGAATCTTTTTTCTTGATTTTGAATAAACCACATATCAATGTTGTACTGATTTCTCATAATTGGTTCGATATCTTCTAAGGTATAGTCGCTATTTCCTTGGACCATTGTTAACATCACGTCTTGGGTCCCCCCAAAAATCGTATAACCATCTGCTTTTTGCTTCATAAAATGATTAAGCCCTGTTCCAGTCATTGCCCCAGGCATATTTATCGGAACAATATTATAAGAAGCATCGACCTCTTTCGCTGCCTGAATCAAATTTCGAGCAAATTGATCCGAACCTCCACCCGTACCATAAGGGATCACCCAATTGATATTTTTTTTGGGATATTCATCCTTTCCTCCCGATGACTCATTAGTTGAGCATGCGGACAACAAGACGACCAAAACCAGAGCGGCCAATAATCTTTTCATCACAGTATCCCCCTATTCATTTCCCCCAACATAACACGCGACTATCCTCAGTGGGGATAGAAATCCCCACTGTTGGACGTTGCCCTTTATCTCGCAAAAGTTTTAAACTTAATATCATTATTAAATATATTTTTCTTCTCAATTGGTAATAAAGGAAACAGTAGTTCTGCAACTGTATAAGCTTCTTCCAAATGTGGATAACCCGATAAAATAAAAGTATCGATTCCGACATCTGAGTACTCCTGCAAACGCTTAGCCACATTTTCTGGACTGCCGACTAAGGCCGTGCCAGCTCCCCCTCTTACAAGCCCGATTCCAGCCCATAGGTTTGGGCTTATCTCTAAATCATCCTTCTTTCCGTTATGGAGGGCCAACATCCGTTGCTGACCAACAGATTCCGTTTTTGCTAATTCTTTTTGAGCCTTTTCAATGGTTTCATCATCTAAATACTCAATTAATTCATTCGCTGCTTTCCAAGCTTCCTCTTCTGTTTTTCGTACGATGACATGTAATCGAATGCCAAATTTAATCTCTCGTCCTTGTTTGGCGGCTAATTCTTTTACAGCTGTTACTTTTTCTGCAACCAAATGAGGAGGTTCTCCCCATGTTAGATAAACATCAGCATGTTTTGCGGCCACGGTTTGCCCAGGTAACGATGAGCCTCCAAAATATAAAGGCGGATAAGGCGATTGAGAGGATTTAAAATGTACCTTCGCCTTTTCAACCTGTAAATGGGATCCCTTGAAATCTACTTCTTCACCTTTTAATAGTCCACGCCAAATATCGAGAAATTCGTCTGTAAGGTTATACCGCTCTGAGTGCTCTAGAAACAGTCCTTCTCCTTTTAATTGCTTTGGGCTTCCACCTGTAACAATATTCAGTAACAATCTCCCATTTGAAATTCGATCTAAACTAGCAGCCATCCTGGCGGCAACTGTAGGGGAAATCACACCTGGTCTAAGAGCAACTAAGAACTTCAAACGATTGGTATATGTAATTAATGATGAGGCTAATGACCAGCTTTCCTCACAAAACTCCCCTGTAGGGATTAACATTCCATCATAGCCTAGTTCTTCAACAGTCGTTGTAATCTGTTTTAAATAGTTAAAGGTAAGTTCTCTCTGTCCAATTGACGTACCGATATAACGGCCATCTCCATTCGAAGGTAAAAACCAAAATACTTCCATCTCTATTCCTCCCATTTCCTATATTAGATAATATAAATCCAAATAATGATTAAAAAAAAACAACTAGAGACCCTAATTCACTAACATTCCTGTTACTAAATTAAGTCTCTAGTTTGTCTAGTCGACTCAAATTCTATTTCTGATAATTCATATCATATTACTTGGTTTAAAGGCCAAAAAAAAATTAATAATTAAATTACTAAGTGCACACCGATAATTCCGATAATTCAAAATTACAACAAATTTTAATAATAGTCAATAGATTGATTAAATTTTATTATCAATGTACCCATTCTCCTGAAAATAACCATCGTTCCTTCCCTTTCTTAAGTCTAAACGATATTGTTAGTACTACACTTCTCCCCTTCTGCAACAATAACTCAATGCCAAAATCACGTAATTCTCAATGAAACGGTTGGCTAAAGTAAATACAATACTTCGGCTGCTTTATGAATCCTTTCAAAACGGACTACAAACTTGAAAGCTTCAAGGTGGTCAATATCCATTTCCTATAACCCTATTTTCTAATTTAGGTTTATTGCAAACCTAATAAATAAAAAGGCTCCTGAGCGCAAGGAACGCTTCAGGAGCCTTAGGAAGACCATTCAGCTTTGCAACGGTTACTAAGCTTGTTTGGTTTACACTCAAACTATTATCCTTTGATATGCGAATTCGTCTTTCCACCAAACCTTCTTGGGACTCTCCATTATTCCATCCAATATTTGACTAATGAGGGTGATTCTTACGCCTTGGATAAGGTATAGGGACGGGAAGGAAACAGTAAAGTTCCTTAACTTTTGTCCTGACATTTCCCCTATACAGCCTCTTTTATTTGCCTGTAATAATAGAAACGGACAATGAAGTAATAGAATATTTGAATGACTGAAAATACACTTAGAACCATGACCGATTCTTTAAACAGATTGTATTCAAACATATGGGATAAAGCGGTTAAGGCTACCGCCCCATGAATCAGCGCCACAAGAATTGGCGCAAAGAAAAGAATTGCGGTTTGTCGGCTTAATACCTTTTTCATTTCGTTTTCGCTTAGTCCCATTTTGCTAATCGATTTAAACTTTTGTTTATCCTCTTCAACATCCATGTACAAACGGAAATAGAGGAAGCTTCCAGCCGAAACGAAAAAGACAATGCCTATGAATAGTCCGACAAATAGGATCGGGGCATACATTTGGTTCGTTTCGTACAATCGATAGTCAACGGAAGTAAATTCATGCCTTGGCAATTCCTTGCTCAGCTTTTCTCCAGCAGCAAGTAAATGTTGTTCGCCACTTGTTGCTTGCCATGCGTAATAACTCGTTTCATCTACAGGTGCAGGCAATTGTTGATAATCCTTATCTGACACCAGGTAATAAGAAGCCGTAGCCGGTAGTGCACGTGAATAGATGACTTCCTCCTTTTTTGGTACCAACGTTCTTCCTGAATTCAGTTGAATAGAATCTTTCAATAACTCTTCGGTTTGATTAAAGGGAACGCCGTCAAATTCAACGACCACCGTTTTCCCTTCTGAAATGCTTACCTCTTCTTCACCTATTAAAGTCGCAAAACGGTTGAAATCTGATTCTTTGGCAATAACAACCCAAGCTCCTTCAACTTCATAATAATTGAACATCATTTGCTCTTGATTGGCATTAATGTTTTCTTCCTTTAATACCTCATTGATTAATGCCACATCTTGTTCTTCATTATCATACGCAGAATAAGAAAACGAATTCGGATAGGCGATTTTAGTACCGGCAGTGAGGTACGACTGAAAGCCATACAAAGTTCCAATTGCACTAAATGCAACAGTTGACACCATCGCCACTAAAAAGAACGTTCGAGCATTGTCTTTCATCCGAAACGATAAATCCGCGAACAAGATCATATTCGTTTTATACCAGAAAATATTCTCATTATTCTTCAACTTCCGAATCACATAAACGCTTAATTGTGTAAATAGCAAATAGGTACCAATACTAACAACAATAATAACCGGCAGCATAACAGCTAAAACTTCCATACCCTTTGCCATTAATGCCACCACATACCCAGCCACAAGCAAGACCACTGCTATAAGAGTTAAAAATAGATTTGCCTTTGGTTCTCCTTTAGATTTCTTATTTCCTTTTATTAGCTCAATTAGTTTTTTGCTTCGTAACACATACGAAACAAATAACGAAATAAAGAAAAATAGAATCATAAAGGAAACAAATGTTAACAAAATCGCTAGGATTGGAAAATAGAAGTTAAGCTCCCCATTAAGAACGAGCACATTTTCCGCAAGCATTAAGATACCCTTCGCGAACACCAAGCCAACCCCAATTCCAAACACCGTTGCAAAAAATCCAATTACCATGTTTTCAAGAAACACCAACGTCCGAATTTGTTTCATCGACATCCCTTGGATCATCAATAACCCAAATTCTTTTTTCCGCGACTGTAAAAAGGAACTCATTGAATAGAGAACAAAGAAAAAGGAAAACACATAAATAATCCCTGCCGATATATACATCCCTTGGGCAACACTCATATTCATTTCATCCCCGCTCAAGGCTGGATGAAAAGCAAAAATACTAAAAGCAAAAAAGACCATCACCGTAAACATACTGCTTAGAAAGTAGGCGGCATACAACCTTTTATTGCGCGTAACATTATTAAACGCGAATTGGCGAAAGGTCATGTGCATCCCCTCCCATTAGCGATAAGGTATCAATGATTTTCTGAAAAAACGCCTGGCGATTATCGCCTCGATGAATCTCGGAATATAACTTCCCATCGCGAATGAACACAACCCGATTACAATAACTAGCCGCTTGCGCATCATGCGTCACTAACATCATCGTTGTCTTCTCAGTTTTATTGATATTTTCCAACATGCTCATCACATCTTTTGAAGCCTTTGAATCTAAGTTTCCTGTCGGCTCATCCGCTAAAAGCAGTGTAGGTTGATGAATCATCGCTCTTGCGACTGCCGCACGTTGCGCTTGCCCGCCCGATATTTCATACGTACGTTTGTTCATAATCTCTTTAATTCCGATTTTTTCAGCAATACTATGTGCTTTTTCTTTCATATCTTTCACTCTTGCTCCGTCAAGAGTTAGTGGTAGAACTATATTCTCTTCAACTGTTAGTGTGTGTAGCAGGTTAAATTCCTGGAAGACAAATCCTAATTCTCGCCGACGGAATTTTGCTAATTCATCTTTTTTCAACTTATGTGGGTTCTGACCATTAATTAATACTTCCCCAGTGGTTGGTTCATCTATGGTTGCAATTAAGTTCAACAACGTGGTCTTCCCACTTCCAGATGGTCCCATAATTCCGACAAATTCGCCTGTTTCAATCTTTAAATCGATATCTGTTAAAGCCCGATAGGCCATTTTGCCTTCGTAGATTTTACTCACTTGTTTCACATTCAGCATCACAAGATCTCCCTTCATTCATAAACATCTGATTTGATCTGTGATTAGTATACTCCTAGTCATAAAAGGTAAACTATCGATTCAGCTTTCACTTTCCTTACACTGTTGTAAGGTTTTGGGCTTCTGAGAAAATAATTCGAAACACAGACCCTTTTCCAACCTTAGATTCTAGTTCAATACGGTGCCCTAGACGATCCCCAACCTCCTTGGTTAAATAAAGGCCCATTCCAGTCGACTCCCTGAAAGCCCGTCCATTTTCTCCTGTAAAAAAAGCATCAAAAACCCGCTTTTGATCGCTTGCAGGGATTCCAACTCCAAAGTCTGTGACTTCAAGGACAGCTTCCCCTGCTTTTTCATAAATCGCAATATAGATTTGCCTGCTTTTCCCTGCTGAATATTTAACACCATTGTAGATGAGTTGAGAAAGCATGAAAAACAGCCATTTTTCATCGGTTTCGACTGTGATATCTTCTCTGTCTATTTCTAGCTTTGGATACACTTGATTACGAATGTAAAAACGCTTATTTTCTTTATTCACTTCATGGATGATGTTTAACAACTCTACAGGCTTAAACTGAAAGTCCTTTTCAATCGACCTCAAACGCGCCATATAAAGGATTGTATTTAACCCCGTTTTCATTCGCTCTGTCTCTTCCCGAATATTAGATGAATCTGGCTCATCCAATGTTTGAGCAGTAAGTTCAATGACGGACAGCGGTGTTTTCATTTGATGCACCCACTGATCCATAAACTTTAAATGCTCTCCCTGCTGATGTTCTAAATTTTTTAATTGAGTTTGGTAAAATTTATATTGTTCTTTGAGTAACTGGTCAAGGGCTTCTGACACAGGGGCTTGATCTGTTTGTTGAAAAGAATCATCTAATGATGCAAGCCGGGTGCTAAGCCTCTGATAAAACTTCCGATGACGATAATAATGATAAAACAGATAGCAACTTAAAAAGAAAAAGCCTAAAAAGGCCGTATAAAGTGTAATTTTCATATTTGGATATCCGTCCAACCATAGGATGAGCAGCATCGTGACCCATTGTACTGTCTGAACCCCTATTAACAGAGCATGTTCCTTTAAAAAAAGCTTCATTCCTCTCCCACCTTTTTCCACGACACATGTAGGCGATACCCAACGCTTCTAACGGTTTCAACGGCATTTTTGATATCAAGTTCTTGAAACTTTTTTCTTACTCTTGTAATGTTCACGTTCAATGTATTTTCATCTATGTACGTTTGCTCATCCCATAATTTTTCTAATAAATCCTCCCGACCAGCAACACGCGGATAACGCTCCATTAAGGTCTCTATGAGATCACCTTCCTTTTTTGATAAGGAAATGGTTCTTGAACCGAAGGTCAGTTCCAATCGTTCGGGATAAAGCTTTAAACCTTCTTTTTCAATCACACGTTCTTCTGCTTGTTTTGCATATTCTCCATAGGCTCGACGAAGCTGGCTACGAATTTTTGCCATGACCACTTCAATGTGAAACGGCTTTGTAATAAAATCGTCTCCACCGTTTTCCAAGGCCATCACCTGGTCCATTTCCCCAACCCTTGCCGAGATAAAAATAACCGGACAAATGGATTCTTTGCGAATCTGCCGACACCAATAGTAGCCATCATAGCTTGGTAAGTTGACATCAAGCAACACAAGGTCCGGTTTATGAATATGAAACGCCTCTATGACATGATCAAAATCTGTCACTTTATAAACATGGTATCCGTATTTTTCAATATATGAGTGTAAATGTTCCGTAATTTTGTGGTCATCTTCCACAATCATGATTGTTTGCATATTCCCATTCCCCATTTCGTAAATATTATGACACATGCAGAAGATTTCCACAAAATAAACAGGAACAAAAAGCAGTTCATATTATTTTTAAACCTTCTTGATTGAAACCTTTCTGAAGTACAATTCGTATTTAGATAAACAGTGACGAACAATTAGTTTATGATAACCGTTTAAGGAGTGGGTTTTCATGAGAGACTGGTGGAACAAAGTGAAGGGAAACCGAAGAATAAAACGAAAAGGACGCGACACCTACACGTTTATGGATTTTATTTTTGATTTGCTCTTTTATATCCCTGAATTAATATTATTTCCATTTAGAGTAATTTTTTGGTTTGTAAGAGGGATTGGAAAAATGCTCGACAACATATTTGACATTATTTAATACGTAATTCCTAATTTACATGATGAAAAACAAGAGGGACATCGCTTGCCCCCTCTCGCTGAATCGATGACAAACTTTCATGGTGTAGCAACTTTTTACATTTCAAATTTGTTAGTTCAGGATCTTATCGAATACTTGTGAGGAATCACGAATAGCAACACCTTTCGTACCCAAATATTTTAATGACTGATCTCTCTTTGAATCATTCGCACTTGCTACCGCATCCCCTACTACTGTTACATTGAACTTCCTCCGAATTGAGTCGAGTGCAGTCGCCGCTACACAACCTTCTGCAAATAAGCCAACTATTACGATATTTTTAACTTCATTTGCAATTAGATATGAAACAAGTTCCGAATTACTGAATGCATTCGATTTGTTTTTTGCAAAATAATGATTATTGACCTTTAGTAATCTCTCATCTAATTCAGCCCCTTCACTGCCTTTCAATGCAGATTTCTTTGTTAAAAAATTTGTAATGAATTGTTTAGGTTCAAATTCATTGCCCACATACACAACAGGAATCCCTATACTGTCAGCTTTCTCTATAATACTATTAACATTTTCTAACATTGGTTCAATCTGATGTTTCGCCACAGGCATCCGAGCGTTATCACTAATAAACCCTTTTTGAATATCAAGTACGAGTATCGCTACATCCATTTACTATTCCTCCTCCTTGCTCCAGTCACACTTATCTAGAAATTTTTTCCCAATCTGTTTCACTAATTACATAATATATTCTTAAGAATCGAAGAATATCCTCCCCATTCCCTCTAAACGTGTTTGGTGAATTTTGTGACTGAAATCCATCAGAATTGCCTTAAGATCGAGATCCTTGTTTAGTAAATATCGATAAAAAAAACCCTACAAGATTAATCACCTTGTAGGGTTCTATGTTAATTTTCTTCTACTTCTTTACGATTCTTCTTAAATAGTTTTGACAATACCTCGTAAACGATTGGAACAATAATTAACGTTAGTAACGTTGAGCTAGTTAATCCACCGATTACCGTAATGCCTAGTCCTTTGGAGATCAAGCCGCCTCCGCCGTTTCCGATTGCTAATGGAATTAATGCACCAATTGTTGCAATAGCTGTCATTAAAATCGGACGCAGACGTGTTGCTCCTGCTTCTAGGATTGCTTCACGCATGCTTAATCCATCGCGTTCCATATGAATGATTCGGTCAACAAGGACAATTGCGTTTGTAACGACAATCCCGATTAACATCAAGAGACCCATCATGACCGATACGGATATCGTTTCACCGGCAATTAATAGACCCACGAATGAACCAATCACCGCAAATGGTAACGAGAATAAAATCGCAAATGGTGCGAGTCCCTCACCAAATGTCACAACTAAAATAAAGTAGACAATGGCAATGGCAGCAATCATCGCAATCCCCAGCTGTGTAAAGGTTTCGTTCATATCTGCTGCAACCCCAGCAACACCCACTCTTACACCTTTAGGAAGGTCAAGCTCTTCAATAGCCTCATCGACTTCTGATGTCGCTTTAGAGATATCCTCCCCAATGATCTTACCAGAAACCGTAGCATGGTACTCCCCTTCACTACGCGCAAGAGTGTTTAATGTTGTTCCTTCTTTAACGGTAACAAGCTCAGAAAGTGCCATTGTCTGCCCTGTTGCCGTTGGAACTGGTGTTGCTAGGAGCTCATCAATGGTTTTTGGTTTTGCAGTTTGTTCTTGTTGAACAATGACGTCCAATGTGTCACCATCTTTTTCAATGGTTGTCAACACATCTTGTGTTGGTGATGAGCTTAACATCATGACAATTTGCCCTGTTGTTAACCCATATTGTAATAGTTCATCTTGTTGTACATTAAAGACATACTCTACATAAGCATCTTCTGCACTTGAAGAAATATCTTCAAGGCCGTCATTTTCGGTCATTACACCTTCGACCATTTTCACCGCTTCGTTAAGCTTGTCTAAATCTTCACTGTAGAAGGTATAGCTAACCTCATCTGTTGCCATTGACATCGATGAGAAGTTCTGACTCTTCCATTCACCTGATTGACCAATATTGAACACATAGTCTTCAACCTCTTCACGAGCTTCTGGGAAATCTTCCATATCAGGATCAAAGATGAGGTAAAGTAAAGCACCGTTAGAACCTCCGCCCATCATCGCTGCCATTGGATCTCCACTTTCCGTTACAGAAAGCTGAACGATGTCAATATCCTTACGCTTTAGTAACTCCTCTTCGACAACCGTAACATTTTCTAACGTTTCATCCTTTAACTCTCCGGTTTCAGGCGTATACGTTAAATACATGACTTTTTCTTCTTCACTACCCATGAAACTAAAACCAATTAACGGAGTAAGCCCTACGCTTCCGACTAGCAATACTACCGCTAACAGAGAGGTAATCACTTTATGATTTAATGTCCACTTAAGAATCTTTTTATAACCATTCGCTAGTTTGCCTTGTTCTTTATGGCTGCTTTCCGTTTTTTCGCTGTACAATTTCTTTTTAAATAAGAAATGAGACAATGCCGGAACGATGGTAATCGCTACAAGCAATGAAGCACCAAGAGCAAAGGTCATGGTTAAAGCAAATGGCATGAATAATTCTCCAACCATTCCCCCAACGAAAATAAGTGGCGCAAACACCGCAACTGTTACTAAGGTTGAAGATAAAATTGGTTTAAACATTTCAATGGTCGCTTCACGAACTAATGCACGCCCAGAAAGCTTTTCTTCTTTTAAATGTAAACGTCGATATATATTTTCGACAACAACAATGGAATCATCGATTACCCGCCCAATTGCAACGGTGATCGCACCAAGTGTCATGATATTTAATGTGATATCTAACCAGTTTAATAGCAATAATGCCATAAAAATAGAAACTGGGATTGAAACAATTGAAATAATAGTAGATTTAAAGTCACGTAGGAACAATAGAATGATTAAAACCGCGATTAAACCACCAAATACGGCTTTTTCAACCATTGTATTAACTGACTCTTCAATTGGCTCCCCTTGGTCGAGTGAAATATCAACGACAAGTCCGTCAATTTTCGCTTCTTCTTCTTCAACTAATTCTTTCACCGCATTAACAACATCAACGGTGTTCTCTTGCTGACCTTTTACGATTTGAATCGCAATTGCGTCTTTCCCATTTGTCCGTGAAACAGACTTTACTTTTCCTACTGGTTCAATTTGAGCGATCTCACTAAGTTTGACAAATGGAACTGGGCTAGCTTCTGATGGAGTGACAGGAATGAGCATGTCTTTTAGCTCATCAATAGTCATGAACTTTCCGTCAACAGCAACAGCTTGCTCGCCTTCTTCAAACTCATAAAGCCCCAGGGATACGGCCATGTTACTTCCCTGAATCATTTGCTCGACCGTCTCTTTCGTAACACCAAGCTCGGCCATTTTCGCTTCGTTATACGTGAAGTCTACTTCTTCAAGATGCTGTCCGGTGATGGTTGCAGACGCAACTCCATCGATCTTTTCAATTTTCGGTAGTAATAGTTCGTTGACTGTAGAAGTAAGTTCCACAATGTCTTCCGTTTCACTACTTACACTTAAAGCCACAACCGGCATCATATTCATGCTGATGGCTGTAATTATCGGTTCTTGGGAATCCTCTGGCAATGTTACATTATCCAAAGCTGATTCTAGCTCACGTTTTTTCTCATCCATGTCAACGCCATATTCATATTCTATTTGAATACTAGACATATTTGATGATGAGTTAGAAAAAACAGCTTTCACATCTTCAAGACCTTCTACTGCCTTTTCAATCGGGATGGATACTTCATCCATTACTTTCTCTGGTGTGGCTCCAGGATAAACATCCATGACCATTAAGTAAGGAATTGAAATATCGGGAATTGTTTCTGTTTTCATTTGTGTTGCTGAGTAAACTCCTGATACAGTTATAATGATTGTTAACAACCAAACTGCTAATTTATTTTTCAGGACAAAATTAACTAGACCTTTCACAATGACACCTACCTTAATTGACTAATATGACTCAGATATTTATACTAATGACTAGGCGGTCATTTGTCAAACGTTTTAACCTAGGAGAGATTACGAAAATGGTAAAAAAACTATTAATCATGGAGAAATCCCTTGAGCTCTTTGCTGAACAAGGTTTTGAGGCAACCTCCGTTCAACAAATCACGAAGCGTTGTGGCATATCAAAAGGGGCTTTTTACTTATCTTTTAAGTCGAAGGAAGAACTCATTTTAGCTTTGATTGACCAGTTTATGGAGCAATTTTTATCCGATGTTGACTACTCGGTCAGAAATGCTAAAAATGATGATGATCTTCTATATGACTTCTACTATATAAGTTTTGAATCGTTTAATAAATATTCTAATTTCGCTAAGATTTTCATGAAAGAACAAGCCCATTCGGTTAATAATGAAATGTTCACGAAATTGCACTATTATAATCAATTATACGAGAAAACCATCCTCGCTATGGTGGAGAAATTATATGGGGATGAAGTAAATGAGATTAAATATGATCTGGTCTATTGCATAAAAAGTTTTATGAGAACCTACACAGAGTTACTTTTATTTTCAAACACGCTTCCAGATTTGGCAACGTTGGCTCAATCCCTTGCTGAAAAGACGAATGTATTAGCTAACCACATGACAATTCCCTATATCACTCATGGGTTTGTCCCTTTGTTCACTGACCCACAGAATGAAGGAGGAAAAAAGGAAGAAATCATCCGATTTATAGACCAAAGTCTCGAAGAAGTAGAAGAATCAATCGAGAGTGAATCTTTAGTTCTACTAAAAGAAGAAGTGCTCAATCCAACCTTAAGCCAAGCGCTTATAAAAGGGTTAATTGAAAATATCCGTAATCATCCACAATGTATTTGGACAGCCTACTTGCTGAGGAACTATTATCATTTTTAAAAACACAGCCCTTCCATTTTTTATATGAAAGGGTGACTTTTTCAACTAGCCATGATTGAATATCATGTTCACCTACTTTATGAAGAATTACCATTATGCCGTTGCTAATCTAGATAGGGATACATATATTTTACCGTAATGGTAAATTCGTTTTGAACCTCTTTGGAACGGTAAAGAACTGACTGTTAGATTATAAAGGTGGTTTTTGAAATGAAAAATAATTTTCATATGGTGATACTAGGTGGGGATGTCCGACAAATTGAAGTCGCAAAGATCATTGGTGACAAAGGTGCAAAGGTTTCGTTGGTTGGTTTCACTCAAGTATCAGATGACAGCATCGAGAAAATAAAATGTGGCTTTCAAGAGATTGATTTCTCTCAAGTTGATGCCATCGTTGTCCCAGTTTCTGGACTTGACCATGATGGTAAGGTCGAAGCCCGTTATTCCGATGAAGAGATTGCACTGACGAAGAAACATCTCGAAAACACACCAGAACACTGTGTCGTTTATACAGGGGTTAAGACCCCTTATTTAACAACATTAATGGAGACCACTGGTCGTAAGGTTGTCCCTATGTTCGCAAGAGATGATATGGCTATTCTTAATTCCATCCCAACAGCAGAAGGGACATTAAAAGTGGCCATTGAACATACAGACTTCATGATTCATGGATCAAAGGTCATGGTCCTTGGCTATGGCAGAGTAGGAAAAACGATTGCTCGTCTTTTCGCTGCTGTTGGAGCTAAAGTACTTGTCGGAGCAAGGAAAGAAGCCGATTTAGCCCGTATCATTGAAGTTGGCCTTACTCCCTTCCAGCTTAAAGACCTCGTAAATGAAGTGAATCATGTAGATATCTGTATTAATACCATTCCGCATATGATGCTCACACCAGAAATCCTTGATAAAATGAATCGTGACACCCTTATCATTGATGTCGCCTCTAGGCCTGGCGGGACAGATTTCGAGTATGCAAAAGAAAAAGGGATAAAGGCCTTATTAGAATTAGGGATCCCTGGGAAAGTGGCACCAAAGTCAGCAGGAGCCATTATTGCAAAGGTACTTATGGATTTACTGGAGACGGAATTCAACTAGCAGGTTACTGCTTTTTCACCTAGCTTATTGACTTTGGCTAACTACGTTTAGTTGCACAAAAAGAGCTTAGGAGTTTCCTAAGCTCTTTGTTATTTTATCCTTCATTAGATGATGGGCCATTAACATTTTGAATCATTTCCACTCTGTTACCGAAGGGGTCTCTGAACTCAAAACGTTCAAAACCTGGTATTGGTATTCCATCAATAATCTGAATATTGTTTTGTGTTAAAACATTTCTCCAGTATGAAATATCTTCGACCTGATAGGCTAAATGGGCTTTTGTAGTTAAGCGGTCAAACCCTTCTTCCGTCCCTATATGTACATCACGATCGCCAACTTCTACCCAAAATCCCCCACGCCCCTCGAGTGATTCGGGCTTCTCTTTCTCCGGTAACCCAAGAACTCCGCAATAAAAATCTTTCCCTTCTGCCTCAGCACCTTTTGGAATGGTGATCTGAGCATGATGTAAACCAAGAATCATAAAATCAAACTCCTTTCCTTACTATATATTGAAGACTAACTAGCTAATACCATCTTAAGCCTTCACAATTTTCTCAAAAATAGTTCACAAATTCGCAATAGGAACATAGGTTGAAAATTTGTGTTTTTCTATATAATTAGAGTATGAAAGCGATTACTTTACCATTGTATATATTAAAAACCTAAATAAGGGGTGTTGAACAATGGACTACAAAGAAGTAAGAAATTTCTTAGAAGAAATGAAACAGAACTTAGAAAATAAAATCCATGACAAGAACCTTTCACCAGAAGAAAGAGAAGAAATCAAAAAATCAATTGTAAACTATGAGTATATCATTGAATTAACGGATATGAATCATTATGAACGTGGTTCTATTCATCAGTAAAAATCAGAAAAAGGGCCGTCACACTGAATGCGTAGCACATCTATAAAGGACCGCTCATAGTCTTTCATCTCTGGGTGGTTCTGTTATTCTCATCTATTTAAGAACGTTCGGGAAGATTGAACGGAAGGATTGTTATGATTCTTTAAACCTTCCCATTAGGACGGTATTATAATAATTTCCATCTGAAAGTAGCTTATCCTTCTTTACCACTCCTTCTATTTCAAAACCATATTTTTTATAAAGCATGATGGCTTTTTCGTTCGTTTCGAGCACATTTAAGGTGATTTTCTTCATATTGTTTGCATCAGCCCAATTTATCGATTCTTTTAACAAGTTGGTACCTATTCCATAGCCCCAGAAACGTTTTAGGACACAGACCCCGAACTCTACTTTATGAGATAATCTTTTCAACTGACTCCCCTGACATCTTGAAAAACCCACAATCCTTCCGTTTGCTTCACAAACTAAAAAAAGATTAAAGGAACTTGCGGTATCTTCTTTGATTAATTGTTTAAAACCTACTTCATCTATGTATGCTTCCCCTTGTTCTCGATCCATGTTTTCTGTTTCTCCATCTATTTGCAAACGTACTTCAGACAAGTTTTTTGCATCAGCTTCTTTTGCTGACCTTATCCTATAACATAACTTACGAATTTGAAACTCCATCGGATTTACTCTTATGACAACTACCTCCTTTATCAAATTGAGTGTATTAGAATGGTTGCTTTATTCCACCCGAAATGGCATAACAACCATTCTATTAACATAGTTCTATCATTTAATTTTTTTGATAATTATCCAATACTACACTCATTCGCTCATAATAGGTGATTTACCTCTATCTTTTTGTCATGAATCCCCTTTATTCTCCATAAAGAATAATAAGAAGCTTTAGATGGAGGGGTTTGTTTATGGGACGGCAATATCACTTGGATCCTGGCTATGTGACCATTCCAGAGGCCGCGAACATCGTGAAAAGAATGCTAGGTATCACCAACGAAGATGACCACACTCACTACAAAAAAATTTTAAGAGGTGCTAAGAAAAACTGGTTTGGTGGAAAAATGCACGGCAAACGCATGTTTCAAGTTCGTCGCGTCGACATCATTTTATATGGCGAAGAGCTTTTAGAAGCTGAAAAGTTTAATCTTTTTACCTTTGATTCTGCAGCCCAGCAGAATCAGAGATTCCAAGACCAGGCCCAAGCTTAAAAAAGGATCATTTTATTGCTTTATGAAAGATGCAATAAAATGATTCCTCTTTTTTATTATTCTATTTGTTGCCCACCTCTCACTTCAATCATCAGGGAATCGACACTTAGCCATCATGATTTCCGGCATTCTACTCTCCCCTTTTCCTACACGGTCCTCCATAAAGTACGCAGTTCAATTAGGGTTTTATCTTCCACAACACTTCTTATATTTTTTTCCGCTTCCGCAAATGCATGGATCATTTCGCCCTACTTTAGTTTCATTACGTACTGGCACACTCTGCATTAAAGTCCCTTGCTCACTCCCACTCCGAAAGTCTAACTCCCTCTCCATAGCTACTTTTCTCCATTCCTCAAGGTCAGGGTGTTTTAACCCCAATATAGCAAAGTAGCTATAGACTGCTTGTTCGATATCCACAAGACCCGAGAAAGACTCTTTCTCCATATGTTCCCTGATTTCCGGTAATGCCTGTTCCGAAAATTGGTGACATAATGCCTCAATTAGGAGATCCTGACTGTCCTCTTCTTTCACCTGATGATAGGCCTCACGTAACGCTTCAACGGCTACGTCGGATTTAATATTTTCAACAACGGAAGCAGCAAAGATGATTGATTCATCCTTTAATAAATAAGGTTTTACCGCTTTCACTACCTCATCTGATTGAAAACGTATTAAAGCTACCGAGACCTCGTCTAATAAGACATCGTCATCGCGGTCTAATAGACAGGCTAATGTTGGGATAAACTGCTCCAAATTTAACCTACCAATCATATAAACGTTCAAGATTCCGTTAAAAGAAAACGACGATTCTTTTAACTCCGCTTGGATTACTCCTTCAATCTCACGTTCTGTTATCCAACCCTTTGTAACCATCCATGCTGCCACTTGTTTAGCCTTTACGAATTCATCATGTTTAAATTCATCTGCACGGTCTAGGGTATTTACTAGTTTCTTGTACTCTGAATACACCATTTCTTTTGTTCCATTAACCAACAACTCATACAAAGCCCATTTGTCAGCATTTATGTAGTTTTCAAGATCGGGCTTATATTTTAAGGCAAGCGTCGGATCAATTTGGTTAAGCAAGTCAAAGGCTAGATGTGTTATAGACTTGTCCATCTCTGGGATAGAATCGATCAAAGTCTGTATTGCTTCCTCATTAAGAGCATGGTTAGCTATGTAAACCAAGATGGAAAGTTGTTTCTCTTTGTTATCAAAAGCTTCTTTTACTAATGTATTTACATGTTCATCAGACAAATAAGGGAAATCATGTATAGCATGAAGAACCACTTCCTGGATTAACACATCATCACTGATCAAATGTGGCTTGATTTTTTCGATAAAATTCATTTTGATAATTCCTTTCACTTGGTTATTACGTGAATCACACTTTCTCCATTGTACTTCAGTTTATTAGTAGGTGAAAGTTTTGCTTCGTTTATTTCAGATTTCAAAGCTCTTTAGTAAGTATAGGAAAATAGCCTGCAGCAGAAGCTAAGTAAAATGTAACCAAAAAGGAGAATGTTTATGTCTAAAGTTCTAACCATCCTATCCTTTTTAACAATGCTAAACATAAACTTTCTATTTCCCTTTTCACTTACTGAACCTATTAAGGGCATCTATTTAACCTCAAAATCGGTAAGCACCACAGAAAAATTTAACGAACTTACTTCCTTGATCGAAAACACTGGTTTAAATACGATGGTCATTGATGTAAAAGACGATGAAGGAAAGATTACCTATGATTCTGAAGTACCTCTTGTCAATGAAATACAAAGTGACAAAAATGCCTCTATTAAAGATTTAGCATCTGTCGTACAAACCCTCAAGAAAAAAAACATCTATACCATCGCAAGAATTGTGGTATTTAAGGACCCCTATCTAGCAAAGAAAAAAACAGAGTGGGCGATAAAGAGCAAAGACCGCACACTATGGAAAGATAAGGGTGGAATCATGTGGGTGGATCCTCATCGTCAGGAAGTATGGGATTATTCAATCTCCATCGCTCAAGAAGTCAGCAAATTCGGTTTTGATGAAGTCCAATGGGATTATGTTCGCTTCCCAGACTATAAAAACATCGATAAAGAAGTAAGCTTTGCTTCCTCTCCTTATCAAACAAAGGAAGCAGCAATAGGAGGATTTTTAAAATATGCTTACTCAAAAGTGAAAACACCCAACTTGACGATTTCTGCTGATGTGTTTGGGTTGACGACTTCCGTTAAAGACGATATGGGAATTGGGCAAAAGTGGGAAACAGTGACTCAACATGTTGATGTTATCTCGCCAATGATGTATCCGTCCCACTATGCAAAAGGAACGTATGGGATTGCAAATCCGGAAGCCAGTCCTTATCAATTAATCAAGAACGGACTACAAGATGCGATTGCTAAGAACCATGAAGTTGAATCGCAGGGAAGGCCCGTTGCCAAAATTCGACCTTGGTATCAAGACTTTGATATGAGAATTCCTTACAGACTAAAAGAAGTCCAGGACCAAATTCGTGCTGGAAATGAACTTGGCATAAACGAGTATTTACTCTGGAATGCTGGAAATACGTACACATTCTCTCGGAATGCTAGTAAAAGGTAGGTAGATCCCTTTTGCTAACCAACTTTCTGGTGACTAAGCTTTTCGGAGTGAATATATATATCCCTACCTTTAACAGAGACAAAAAAGAAGGAAAACCTAGCTGATATTTTTAGGGTTTCCTTCTTTTACAATGCTTTTCCTTTTTCAAGTAACCTGATAATTTCTTTGTTTTGTTCAATTTGTTTTTCACTATTTTTCTTAAGCTGATAAATCCATATTAAGAAAAGAACAAATGACACAGGTACTGCAATTGTAAACAACAAAGAGATTAAACCTAATGCACTTGGTGCTACCATGAATTTCCCTCTCTTGCCAAAACTTTATCATAAAAAAACTCGCTCAACGTACAGAATACCGACTATTTTTTGACAACATTTCAAAGGAGGCTAAAGTTTATCCGTGTCTTCTTGTTCTTTAATTCGTCTATGCTCGGTTTGTTATATACGATATGAGTAGGTTTCACTGATTCTGCTACTTGAACGAAGATAGTAAGTCGGACCTGTATGTTCAGGAGGTTGGCCTCTAATCCCCAGATACTACTCATCATTCTAAATCCTCTTGTTGCTTTTGTCTTAACCGATAAACATAATGGCACGGGATATAACCGCAAATAAATATGATCGCACCTATTAATGCCCCATCTCCATACCCAAAATTCGGGGTTATGGAAGTAAGGTAGGCGACTACTACAGCAATCAAAATTAAAACCACTACACTGATTATCAAAGATTTTTTAGGATTTTTCATCTTTGTTTCGTGTTCAACGCTAACACTCATCGTCATGTACGCATAAACAACTGATGTTAACATAAAAACTAGCCAAAGTGGATTTTGTCGCATCCCCTCAACACCGCCTTGAGCTAGCTCATACCCGAGAATACATAAGATCCCGATGGTTTGCACGATGTAGGTTATTTTTATATTTTGTAAGTTTCTTAGAACCAGTCGCTCATCACTAATTTTTTTCATTCGAACTCCTCCTTCTCCACCCAAAATAAGTCATCTAATTTTCCATGCACAGCATAACAAATCTGTAAGCACAACTTTAATGAAGGATTATATTTTCCTTTTTCAATCAAACTAACAGTCTGCCTTGTAATCCCTACTTCATCAGCAAGCTGTTGCTGAGTTAAATCTGCTTTTATCCGTGCCACCTTTACATTATTTTTCATTCC
>Ga0180215_1001016_pt1 | contig 32184 bp, 24 predicted proteins | sample eDN3rd37CBELigBY_FD_128871 | JGI IMG/M metagenome (GOLD analysis project Ga0180215, IMG submission 128871) | Enriched backyard soil microbial communities from Emeryville, California, USA - eDNA 3rd pass 37_C BE-Lig BY (version 2) (version 2) | ecosystem: Environmental > Terrestrial > Soil >...
CCGCTTATAGCGCGTAAGCCGCCCGCGTGTCCAAGGAGCAACGCCGCCACGACGGGATGATGCGGTGCGGCACGGCGGGAGGGGCGGGCCGCCAGGGCGGGGGGCGGCGCTGCCGGCCGTCCGCGGAGGAAGCAGCCCCAAAGACGAAAGGCGGTCGCGCATCGCTGCGGACCGCCTCCAGCATCTTCGGTTCCGGGAGCGCTACGCCGCCCCCTCGACCCGCTCCTCGCCACCCCCTCCCCCGTGCTGGGAGAGCTTGACGCTCACGGTCTTGGAGCAGCCCGGCTCCTCCATGGTGACGCCGTAGAGCGTGTCGGCGATCTCCATCGTCCGCTTGTTGTGGGTGATGAGGATGAACTGCGACGTCTTGCTCATCTCCTTCACCATCTCGTTGTAGCGGCCGACGTTGGCCTCGTCGAGCGGCGCATCGACCTCGTCGAGGAGGCAGAACGGCGTCGGCTTGATCAGGAAGATGGCGAAGATGAGCGAGACCGCGGTGAGCGCTTTTTCGCCGCCGGACATCAGGTTGATGTTCTGCATCTTCTTGCCGGGCGGCTGCGCGAGGATCTCCACGCCCGGCTCGGCGCCCGGCTTCGACTCGTCGCGCATGAGCTGGAGCTGTGCCTTGCCGCCGTTGAAGAGGCGGGGGAAGACCTGCTGGAACTTCTCGTTGACGATGCGGAAGGTCTCGTCGAAGCGCTCCTTCGAGGTGGCGTCGATCCGCGCGATCGCCTGGCGGAGCTTGGCGAGCGACTGCTCCAGATCCTTCTGCTGCTTCGACAGGAAGTCGTAGCGCTCCTGCAGCTCCGCGTGCTCCTCCACCGCGGTGAGGTTGACCTCGCCCATCCGGTCCGCCTGGTCGCGGAGCTGGGCGAGCCGCTCCTCGGCTCCCTCGTCCGGGATGGGCAGCGCGTGGAAGTCGTGGATCTGCTCGGCGAGGGAGAGGTTGTGCCGCTCCCGGATCGCCTCCACCAGGTGGTTGAGCTCGATGGCCAGCTCGCGGTCCTGCATCGCCGCCTGGGACGAGGTGGACATCAGCTCCTCGAGCCGCCTGCGCTCGGCGCGGAGCTCCTGCTCCAGCTCGCTGGCGGCGGCGCTCCGCGCGGCGTGGGCCTCGCGGGCCTGCGCCAGCTCCGCCCTGGCCTGCGCCAGCTCGTCGCCCAGGGAGTGGATCCCCTGGCTCGCCTCATCCACCTTCGCCGCCAGCTCCTCGAGCCGCTGCTGCCCCTCCTCGATCGACGCCCGGGCGCGCGCCTTGCGCTCCTCGACGCTCGCGCGCTCCGACGCCACCCGCTCCAGGGTGCGATCGATCGCCTCGCGCCGCTCGCGCTCCGCCGCAGCCTCGATCTGGAGCCGGGTGAGCTGTTGCTGCACCTCGTGGACGCGCTCCCGCGTCGCCGCCAGCTCCGCGGAGAGCTGGGCGATCCGCTCCTCGCGCCGCGCCCGCTCCGCCTCCGCCTGGGCGGCGGCGCCGCGGGCGGTCTCCGCCTCCACGTCGAGGAGACCGAGCTGGTGCTGCATCTCCTCCCGCTCGCGCTGCACCTGCTCCACGCGGGCGCGCACCCGCGCCAGCTCCTCGGTGATCCGCCCGAGGTCCTTCTCCGCGTGGAGGAGGTTGAGCTCCTCCGCGTGCTTGTTCTTCTCCAGCGCCTTGAGCGACTGCTCGAGGTCGTCCGCGCGCCTGGCGAGCCTGCGGTGGCGCTCCGCCGCCACCGCCACCTGCGTCTCCAGCGAGCGCACCACCTCGGTCAGCTCCGCCACCTCGCGGCGCTTCTGGAGCAGGCCCGCGCCGGGACCGTCCGCCTCGCCGCCGGTGACGCCGCCCACCGCGGAGACCACCTCGCCCGCGGTGGTTACCAGGGTGTGGCCGGTGCCGCGCCCCCAGATCTCCAGCGCCGCGTCGAGGTCGGAGACGATGAGCACGTCGCCGAGGAGCGCGTTGGCCAGCGCCTGGTGCTCGGGGGCGACGGTGACCACGTCCACCGCCCGCGCCAGCACGCTCGGGTGATCGAGCGACGGCAGCGGCGTGCCGGAGCGCAGCCCCACCGGGAGGAAGGTGCTGCGCCCCTCGCGCGTGTCGGCGAGGAAGCGCGCCAGCTCCACCGCGCGCTCGTGGCTCTGCACCACGATCGCCTGGAGCCGCTCGCCCAGCACCGCCTCGACCGCGCTCTCGTACTCCGCCGGGCTGGAGAGGAGATCGCTCACCAGGCCGACCACCCCCGCGGGCAGCTCGCCCTCCCCCTCCACGCCGTGGGTCATCACCGCGCGCACGCCGCGGTCGTAGCCCTCGAAGGAGCGCTGGATCTCGATGAGCGAGTGGAGGCGCGAGCGCTTGTCGCCCAGCTCCTCGCGCAGGTTGATCAGGTCCGCCTCTGCGTGGACCAGCTCCGCGCGGATCTGCTCGTAGAGCTCCGCCTCCTCGCCGCGCCGGGTGTCGAGCTCGAGCTTGAGCTGGCGGGTTGCCCCCGCCCTGCCGGCGAGCTGCTGCCTGTCGCGGTCGAGGCGCTCCACCTCGTGCTCGAGGCTCTCCGCCTCGCCCTGCAGGCGCGCGATCCGATCGACGAGGTCGCCGCGGCGGCGGTCGATCGTCATCAGATCGCCCTTCATCGCCGCCGCGCGGGAGAGCACCTCCATCGCCTGGGCGCGCTCCTCCTCGAGGCGCTGGGTCGCGGCGCGCTCCCCCGCCCGCGCCTCCTCCAGCTCCGCCTGCATCGCCTGGAGCCGCTCGGAGTCGGTGCCGCCCTTCCCCTGCAGCTCCTCCGCGAGCCGGCGCGCCTCCTCGGCCTCGCGGTCGAGCGCCTCGCCCCGCGCCTCGAGCTGGCGGATCTCCTCCTCCAGCTCCCGCTGCCTGGCGAGGACCTGCTCCTTCTCCCGCTGGTAGAAGTCGAGGTTGGTCTGGTTGAGCGCCGCGCCCTGGGAGAGCGCCGCCACCCGCTCGCTCTGCTCCTCCAGCGCCGCCGTCTCGCCCGCGAGCGCCTCGCGCGCCTTCGCGATGGCGTCCTCGAGCTCCTCCACCCGGAGCGCCAACGCCCGCTGCTCGTCCTTGAGGCCGCCCGCCTGCGCTGCGGCGACCTTGCGCAGCGCCTGGAGCTCCAGCCAGCGCAGCGAGGCGAGGTGGAGCTCGATCTGGCGCATCTCCGCCTTGATCGCCTTGTACTTCTCCGCCTTGCGCGCCTGGCGGTTGAGCACCTCGAGCCGCTTGCCCAGCTCGCCGAGGATGTCCGAGAGCCGGAGCAGGTTCTGCTCCGTGTGCTCCATCTTCCGCTCGGCGGCCTTGCGGCGCGCCTTGTACTTGGTGATGCCCGCCGCCTCCTCGATCAGGGCGCGGCGGTCCTCCGGCTTGGCGGAGACGATGAGGCCAATGCGTCCCTGTTCGATGATCGAGTAGGCCCGGGTGCCGACGCCGGTGCCGAGGAAGAGCTCGATGATGTCGAGGAGCCGGCACGGCGCCTTGTTGATCAGGTATTCGCTCTCGCCGTTGCGGAAGAGGCGGCGGGTGACCGTGATCTCGCTGAATTCCTGATATTGCGCCGGAACGTCGCCGCGGTCGTTCCAGAAGGTGATCGACACCTCGGCCATGCCCATCGGCGGGTGCTTCTCGGAACCATTGAAGATCACGTCTTCCATGGCCCGGCCACGCAGGTGCTTGGCCGACTGCTCGCCCATCACCCAGCGGATCGCGTCCACCACGTTCGACTTGCCACAGCCGTTCGGGCCCACGATGCCCGTGACGCCGTCGTCGAACTGGAAGACGGTCCGAGCCATGAAGCTCTTGAAGCCGCAGATGTCGAGGCGCTTGATGCGCATCCGCCCTCCGGGCGCCGACACGCTGTGACCCCACACGTATGGTCACTGCATGTCGCGTCGCAGTCGCGGGATCTAACCCGAGGGTGCGAGCGATCGCAAGGCTGCTCTGGGCAGAACAGGGGCGATCGCAGGCCACCCTAGACGGCGCCGCCACCCCCGTGAAGGGGCATCTGTGGAGCATCCTGTGGATAACCTGCGGAGCGAGCCCCTCCGCGGGGCGCGTCGTCACCGGGCGGTGTAGCCGCCATCGATCGGGTGGACGCTGCCGGTGATGAAGGAGGCGCGGTCCGAGAGGAGGAAGGCGACCAGCTCCGCCACCTCCTCCCGCCGCGCCATCCTGCCCAGTGGGTGGCTCGCCGCCATCTCCGCCCGGATCGCCTCCGGCGTCTCGCGCATGCGGGGGGTGTCCACGTAGCCCGGCGCCACGGCGTTCACCCGCACCCCCGCCGCCGCGTACTCCAGCGCCGCCGCGCGGGTGAGGCCGATCACCCCGTGCTTGGCGGCGGTGTAGGCGCCGAGAAGCGGCACGCCCACCAGGCCGTTGCCCGACGACATGTTGACCACCGCGCCGCCGCCGGCGCGCACGATCGCCGGCAGCTCGTACTTGAGGCAGAGGAAGACGCCGGTGAGATCGGTGGCGACGACGTCGTTCCACGCCTCCACCGGGAGCTCCTCGATGCGGGCGAGCGGCCCGGTGATCCCGGCGTTGTTGACCGCGAGGTGGAGCCGCCCGAAGCGCTCCACCGCCGCTTCCACCATCCGCTCCACCGCCGCCGGGTCGCGGACGTCCGCCTGCACGGGGAGGATGCGCGCGCCGCCGGGATCGAGCCTGCGGGCGAGGGCCTCGATCCCCTCCCGGCTCCTCGCCGCCGCCACCACCGCGGCGCCACCGCGGTGGAGCCGCTCCGCGATCGCCTCGCCGATCCCCGTCCCCGCGCCGGTGACGATCGCCACCCGGCCCTCGAACTCGCCCATCGCATCCTCCCGGGAGGGAAGATAGGGCCCCGGCCTGCCGGAATCGGTCCGCGAAGCGCCGCTCAGCTCCCGTGGACGATCGCCTCGTAGCCGGGCGTCGCCTTGAGGCTGTCGAACATCGGGTCGGCGGAGAGCCAGGCGCGCACCTTCTCCGGATCCTGGCGCATCGCCTGCTCCAGGTACTCGAGGGCCGTCTCCGCCCTGCCCCAGAGCGCGTAGAGCGCCGCCGAGTTGTACTGGAGCAGGAGGTCGTCCGGCGCCAGCTCCCGCGCGGCGGCGTAGGCCTTCTCCGCCTCGGCGTAGAAGCCCTTCTGCGCGAAGCAGATGCCGAGGTCGAGGTGGGCCTCGAAGTTCTCCGGCTCGATCCGAACCACTTCCTTGAGCTGCTGGATCGCCGCCCGGTAGTCGCCCTCGTCCATCAGGAGCGCCGCCAGCTCGTGGCGGGCGAAGGCGTCCTGCGGGTTGAGCTCGATGGCCCGGTGGAAGGCGCGCATCGCCTCCTCCGGCTGGCCCATGTCCGCGTAGGTGAGGCCGAGGTTGAGGTGGGCGTCGGGGTACTCGGGATCGAGATCGATCGCCTCCTTGTACTCCTCGATCGCCATCTCGCCGCCGTGCGTGGCGAGGAAGCAGGCCAGGTTGTAGTGGGCGGTGGGCGCGTCGGGCTCGAGGCGGATCGCCGTCAGGTACTCCTCGAGCGCCTCCCGGAAGAGCTTCTTCTCGGTGAGGACGGTGGCGAGGTTGTCGTGGGCGTGGGCCGAATCGGGGTCGAGCTCGATCGCCTTGCGGAACTCGCGCATCGCCTCGTCCAGCATGCCGTGGTCGGCCAGCTCGATGCCGCGCGCATTGTGTTCGTCCGAGAGGGCGATGTGATCCTTGTCCCGCTTCAATTCGACGCCTCCGCCCCCAGGGGGCGAATCCGGGGAGTCCGAAACGCACCCTTCTACCGACGGGGGATCCCCCGGTCAAGCGCGACGGCGCCGCCGGGAGGGAGAGGCGCCATCCGCCAACCGGTCGGAATCATTTCGCATTTGCCAGCGCATGACGCGGCGCGGCGCCGGCCAGCACGACCGGCGCCGCGACCAGGACCTCGCCTGCGGCGGTTCGGCGCGCCTACTGGCCGCCGCCGGGGGTCGCCGGCCGGGCCCCGCCGGTGCCGCCGACGCCGGCGCCGTTGCCGCCCGTGCCGCCGGTACCGCCTGCGCCCGGCTGGGCGGCAGCGCCGCCGGTGCCGCCGGTGCCGCCCGTCCCACCGGTTCCGCCCGTGCCGCCGGTGCCCCCCGTGCCGCCGGTTCCGCCGGTGCCCGCCTGCCCCACGGCGCCCGCCTGGCCCTGCTGCTCCCCGCCGCCCTGCTGCCGGCAGCCGATCCACCCGAGCGCCACCGCGCAAGCCGCCACGATCACGAGCTTCTTCATCGCTCCCTCCGCTCCCATCGTTTCCCGCGCCGCCCCTGCGGCCTCCCGCCGCGCACCACGCCCGGGGCGTCTCCACGCCGGGCACGCGTCGGGCGGACGATATGCACCCCCCGGTGATTGACAAGCTGGCGGAAATCCGCATGGGCGGCGGAGCCAGCCGCCGCTCCGCCCCGCCATCCGCCCGCTGACCGATGGGGCGGCCGCGCCCCCGCACGCATGCTCTCCCGGGTTCGACGGCCGCCTGCCGGCCGCAAGGAGGACGCGATGAAGGCGATGCGGAAGCTGCTGCGGGACGAGAAGGGCCAGGGGCTCACCGAGTACATCGTGATCGTGGCGCTGGTGGCGGTGGCGGCCATCGGCGTCGTCACCCTCTTCGGCGACAACGTCCGGAAGATCTTCGGCGCCTCGGTGGACGCGCTCGCCGGCGAGTCGGTGCGGGACACCGGCGCGAAGACGAAGGGCAACACCGCCAGCGAGCGCAACCTGCGCGACTTCGGCGAGCACGCGGGCAGGCGCTGACGTCCCGCGCCCGCGGGGCCGGGCTCGACAAGCGCATCGACGCAACGAGCCGTTTTCATTAGAGTCGAGGCCACGGAGGTCCCTTGGCCAATCGGCTCGGCAACGTCGCCATTCGCAAAGGAGTCCCCTCGCCCCTGGCGTCCGCCGCGGTGGCCGCGGCGCGGCCGCTCGCCGGCCTGACCCAGGCGGCGACGCTGGCGTGGGACGAGGCGCTGGTGGTGCGGGCCACCGCCGGCGCCTGCACCAACGTCTTCGGAAGGCAGCCGGGCGAGCTCCGCGGCCGCCCGCTGCGCGACCTCTTCGAGAAGCCCGAGAACCTCGCCGACGCGCTCCACTTCGGCACCGCCCGGCCGGTCCGCCTGCGGGACGGCTCCATCGTCCGCCTCGAGGCGGGCCCGTGTCCCGGCGGCGCGGTGGGGATCGTCCGCCGCCCCTCCGGCGACGAGCTCGACCTCACCCGCCTCGTCTCCGCCCTCGGCCACGAGCTGCGCAACGCCTTCGCCTCCGTCCTCCTCGCGGTGCAGTCGCTGGGGCGGCACGGCGAGGTGGCCACCGAGCGCGGCAGGCGGCGGCTGATCGTGGCGGAGCGGGAGCTGCGCCGGATCGAGTGCGTGCTCCGCGGCCTGCAGGAGGTGGGGCGCACCCCCGTCGGCCGCCCGGTGGACGCGACGCCGGAGCGGATCGCCGCGGAGGCGGTCACCTCCCTCGGCCCGGAGCCCGGCGGCCCCGGCGTGGTGATCTCCACGCCCGCCGAGGAGGGGGCGCCGGCGTTCTTCGATCCGCCGCGGGTCCGCCTCGCCCTGGAGGAGATGATCCGCCACGGCATCCGCGCCGTCGCCTCCGGCGGCAGGGTGGAGATCTCCGTCGATCGCCGGGCGGGCGAGCTGGCGCTGGTGGTCACCGCCACCGGTCCCGACGCGGTCCATCCCTCGGGCGGCGTGGAGCCCACCGGCGGAACGGACCTCGGCCTCGCCGTGGCGGAAGGCGTGGCCCGCGCCCACGGTGGCCACATGGAACTGGAGCGGACGAGCGGCGGCTGCCGCCTCGTCCTCGTGCTCCCGCAGCGAGCCGGCCGAAGCTGATGGAACCGCTCCTCGTCGTCGACGACAACGCCTCGCTCTGCGAGATGCTCAAGCTGCAACTCGAAGAGGCCGAGGGCGACCGGCCCGCCTTCCAGGTCTACACCGCGGGGACCGCCGCCGAGGCGCGGGCGCGCCTCGCGGAGATCCAGCCTGCCCTGGTCCTCTGCGACATGCGCCTGCCCGACGGCGACGGCATCGATCTCCTCCCCGAGCTCAAGGGGCTCGCGGGCGACGCGCCGATCGTGATCATGACCGCCCACGCGGACATGGAGACCACCATCCGCGCGATGAAGCTGGGCGCCTTCGACTACCTGCAGAAGCCCTTCGATCAGGACGAGGTCGAGGTGGTGGTGCTCCGCGCCCTCGATCTGCGCAGGCAGTCGCGGCGCGCCGCGGTGCTGGCGGTGGACACCGCCTCGCCGCAGCGGGTGGACGACATCGTCGCCGAGAGCCCGCAGATGAAGGCGATCGTCAAGCAGATCGGCAAGATCGCCGCGTCGCGCGCGTCGGTGCTGATCCAGGGTGAGAGCGGCACGGGCAAGGAGCTGATCGCCCGGGTGATCCACAACTACTCGTCGGACACGCCGCGCCCCTTCGTCGGGATCAACTGCTCGGCGATCGTCGACACGCTGCTCGAGTCGGAGCTCTTCGGCCACGAGAAGGGCTCCTTCACCGGCGCCGCGCAGACCAAGTACGGCAAGTTCGAGCTGGCGGAGGACGGCACCATCTTCCTCGACGAGATCGCGGAGATGTCGCTCCCCCTCCAGGCGAAGCTCCTCCGCGTCCTCCAGGAGCGCGAGTTCGAGCGGGTGGGCGGCGTGAAGCGCCTCCCCCTGCGGGCGCGCATCGTCGCCGCCACCAACCGCGACCTGGCGGCGGAGGTGCGGGCGGAGCGCTTCCGCGAGGACCTCTACCAGCGCCTCAAGGTGGTGACGATCGAGCTGCCGCCCCTGCGGGCGCGGCCCCACGACATCCCGGTGCTGGTGCAGCGGCTCCTCGCGCGGATCGGCGAGCGGCTCGGCAAGCGGGTCACCAAGGTGCAGGCGGAGCTCCTCGGCCACCTCCAGTCGCTCCCCTGGTACGGCAACGTCCGCGAGCTGGAGAACGCCCTCACCCGGGCGGTGGTCCTCGCCTCGGGGGAGGTGCTCCTCCCCGAGCACTTCCCGCCGCCGCCCGAGCCGGTCAACGTCGCCGTCCGGGAGCCCCCCTCCCCCACGAAGCCGCTCTCCCTCGCCGAGGCGGAGCGCCGGGCGATCCTCGCCGCCCTCGCCCACACCGGCGGTCACAAAGGCAGGACCTGCGAGATCCTCCAGATCAGCCGGCCGACCCTGGAACGGAAGCTGCAGAAGTACGGCCTCGACCCCTCCCGGATCGCCCCGGCCGATTGAACGTTTCGTTCAACCCGCCACGAGACGTTTGAACGTTCTGTGGCGCGCGTCCGGACCCGACCTGCCGGGGCTTGCGCGTCCTCCGTGAAACAGCAGCAATTCGCGGAGGTTGGCCAACCGACGTTTCCCGATATCGCTGGCACGCTCCTTGGATTGGATGTGGGTCCTTCGAACGACCCCTACCACCGGCCGGCCTGCCCGGACCGGCGGCATCGCAAGAGGAGGACGCGCCATGCAGAAGGTCATGCACCCCGGCACCCACGTTTCCGCCGTCAACCTGCCGAGCTCGAACCGCGCCGTCGGCCTCTCGCCGCAGACCCCGGAGACGATCGACTACCGCGGGTACTTCAAGGTCGAGACCTACCCCAACAACTCGGTCATCTACCGGCCGGGGGATCCGGCGGACAAGGTCTACCTCCTGCGCAGCGGCAGGGTGCGGCTGATCCGCGTGGGCAAGGGCGCGTCGCGCTCGGTGCTGGCCATCCTCCGCCCCGGCGACCTCTTCGGCGAGCTCCTCCGCCCCGAGGGCGCGCAGGTCGAGGACCTCTCCGTCGCCTCCGGCGAAGCGGAGGTGTGGAGCATCGACAGCCGGTCGTTCCAGCAGCTCCTCGAGAGCCGCCCGCACCTGGCCATCGACGTGATCCGCGCGCTCAACGAGCGGATGCGCCACATGCGGCGCCGCGTGCTGGGGCTCACCTTCAAGGAGGTGCCGGCGCGCCTCGCGGAGACCCTCCTCTCGCTGGCGGAGTCCCACGGCGAGCGCTGCCCCCACGGCGGCGAGTACGACCTCAAGGGGATCACCCAGCAGGATCTCGCCGACCTGGTGGGAGCGTCGCGCTCCTTCGTCTCGACGCTGATCAACGAGATGAAGCGCGACGGGCATCTCGGCAACGTGGGTCGCGTCCTCTGCCTCAAGGACACCAAGGCGCTGCGCAAGCTCGCCGGCAAGGAGAAGTAGTCGCCCGTCTTCCCGGGGTGGGACCTGCGGGCCCCCGCGATCCGACGCCGGATCGCGGGGGCCTTCGCTTGTCCCGAGCCCCGACGCACGAAGGCCGGCCGGGATCGGCTGGCCCCGGTCCGGCGGCAGGTGCGCCGGGCTCAGGGAACGGCGATCGCCCCCTCGTAGTCGCGGTAGAGGGTGACGCCCCGCTCGGAGAGCCGCCCCTCCTCGTAGGCGATGCACCGCTTCATCGCCAGCACCGCGATCTCGAGCTGATCCCGCGTCGGCTCGCTGGTGGTGATCCGCTGCATCCACAGCCCCGGCGCGGTGAGCGCGCGGAGCAGGAGGTTGCCGGGGTGGCGCGCGGAGAGGCGCTGCAGCTCGTACGACGCGCCGGCGATGGGGAACATCAGCGGCAGCTTGATCCCCAGCATCGCCAGGTTGTTGAGGAAGTCGTTCTCGATCACCCGCGGCACGAGGGGGAAGACGATCGAGTAGATGGCGATCGACACGCCGACCACGAGCAGCAGGAAGCTGGTGCCGCAGCGCGGGTGGAGCGTCGTCTGCTTCGCCGCGTCGTCCACGTCGAAGGTCGGCAGGGTCTCGTAGGCCCAGATCGTCTTGTGCTCCGCCCCGTGGTACTGGAAGACGCGGCGGATGTCGGGCATGCGCGAGATGAGCGCCAGGTAGCCCACGAAGATGACGAGCTGGAAGAGCCCGTCGATCACGTGGAAGGCGTAGCTGGTCGTATCGATCGGGTGCCCGGCCAGCTGGCCGAGGCCCCAGGTCAGGAAGTGGGGCACGCCCGAGAACAGGGCGAGGCCGAGGAGCAGGGAGAAGACGAGCGTGCCCGCCATGGCGAGCTGCGAGGGCTTCTCGACCGGCTTGCCCCCCTCCTCCTCCGGCGCCGCATGCTCCGCGGAGAAGTTGAGGGCGGCGAACCCGTTCCACAGGCTCTCGATCAGCACCACCGCGCCGCGCAGGAGCGGCAGGCGAAAGAGCTTGTAGCGGGTGAAGACGTTGTCCCAGGGTTCGGCGCGGACGGCGATCTCACCGTCGGGACGGCGCACGGCCACGACGAAGGAGCCCGGGGAGCGCATCATCACGCCCTCGAGCACTGCCTGGCCACCGATGTAGGGCTTCGCCGCGTCGGCGAGGAGCAGGGGGAGCAGTTTCCGAAAACGCTTCGACCGCTGCAAATCGATCCTCCAACGCGTGCAAGCAGCCGTCCGGCCGGCCCCCTCCGGGACCGGCCGCGGCGGCGGGAAGGGCGGATTACGCCTGCTTCTTCGCGTACTTGTTGCGGAAGCGCTCGACGCGGCCCTGCGTGTCGATGAGCTTCTGCGTGCCCGTGTAGAACGGGTGGCAGGCGGCGCAGACTTCCACCTGGAAGTCGCCGCGGGTCGACCGCGTCTCGTAGGTGGCGCCGCAGGCGCACGAGATCGTGGCCTTCTCGTACCGGGGGTGGATGCCTTCCTTCATGGCTCACTCCGAAAACCCACGCTTGCACCAGCGCCCCATGCGCCGGTGGACCGGTGGGGAAAACCGCCGTCTTATGCCCGACGGCCCGTCCGACGTCAAACCGGAACGGGGCGGGAATCCATCCCGCCCGCGGAGAAAGGACTACCTGGCCATCGAGTCGAGGAATTCCTTGTTCGATTTGGTGCCGCGCACCTTCGAGAGCAGGAACTCCATCGAGTCGATCGGGGAGAGCGGGTGGAGGAGCTGCCGCAGCACCCAGACGCGGTTCATCGTCATCTGGTCCATGAGCAGCTCTTCCTTGCGGGTGCCCGACTTGTTGATGTCGAGGGTGGGGAAGATCCGCTTCTCCATCAGCTTGCGGTCGAGGACGATCTCCGAGTTGCCGGTCCCCTTGAACTCCTCGAAGATCACCTCGTCCATGCGCGAGCCCGTGTCGACCAGCGCGGTGCCGATGATGGTGAGCGAGCCGCCCTCCTCGATGTTGCGGGCCGCGCCGAAGAAGCGCTTCGGCTTGTGGAGCGCGTTGGAGTCGACGCCGCCGGAGAGGATCTTGCCGGAGGGCGGGACCACCGCGTTGTAGGCGCGGGCGAGGCGGGTGATCGAGTCGAGGAGGATCACCACGTCCTTCCCGTTCTCGGTGAGGCGCTTCGCCTTCTCGATCACCATCTCCGCCACCGCCACGTGGCGGGTGGCCGGCTCGTCGAAGGTGGAGCTGATCACCTCGCCCTTCACGCTCCGCTCCATGTCGGTCACCTCCTCGGGCCGCTCGTCGATGAGCAGCACGATCAGGTGGACCTCGGGGTGGTTGGTGGTGATCGCGTGGGCGATGTTCTGGAGGAGGACCGTCTTGCCGGCGCGGGGCGGCGCCACGATGAGGCAGCGCTGCCCCTTCCCGATGGGCACCAGCAGGTCGATGATCCGCGTGGTCACCTCGTTGGGATCGTGCTCGAGGTGGAGCTTCTCGTTGGGATAGAGCGGCGTGAGGTTGTCGAAGAGGACCTTCTGCGCGTTCTCCTGGGGCTCCGCGTAGTTGATCGACTCGACCTTGAGCAGGGCGAAGTAGCGCTCGCCCTCCTTCGGCTGGCGCACCTGGCCGCTGATGGTGTCGCCGGTCCGCAGGTTGAAGCGGCGGATCTGCGACGGCGAGACGTAGATGTCGTCGGGGCCCGGCAGGTACGAGAAGTCCGGCGAGCGGAGGAAGCCGAAGCCGTCGGGGAGGACCTCGAGCGTGCCCTCGCCGTAGACGCGGCCGCGCTTGACCGCCTGCGCCTGCAGGATGGCGAAGATGAGGTCCTGCTTGCGCATGCCGCCGGGCGCCTCGACGCCGAGGTCCTGGGCCATGCGTGCGAGCTGGCCGGTCTTGAGGCGCTTCAGCTCGGAGAGGTTGATCACCACCTCGTCGCCGCGCGGCTCCTCCGCCGCCTCGAGCGCCGCCAGCTCGTCCTCCTCGATGTCGTAGACCACCGCGGGCCGATCGGCGCGGTCGCCGCGCCTCCCGTCCCGGCCCCTGCGGCCGCGGCGCTCGGGGATCCCCACCGCGGTGGAGGTGGGGGCGGGGATGGCGGGGCGCGGGCCGCGCTGCTGCCGCTGGCGCGCCTCGATCTCCGCGCGGCGATGCTCGAGCTGCTGCTCCTCCACCTGCAGGGGCGCCTCGGCAGGCGCGGGCTCGGGAGCGATCTCCACCGGCGCGGGCACCTCCGCGGCGGCCTCGACCTCCGCCTCCTCCGCCAAGGGGGTCTCCACGGGCGCCGCGGCCTCCTCCTGCGCGGGGGCGGGGGCGGCGGCCTTGCGGGTGCGGCGGGGCTTCGCGGGCGCCGCTTCCGCCGCCGTCTCCGGTGCCGTGGCGGCGGCGCGCCGGCGGGTGGTGGTGGCGGTGGCCGGAGCGGCCTCTTCCTTCGCTGCGGCGGCCTTCCGGCCGCGCGGAGCGCGAGCGGGAGCTTCGGAAGAACGATCGGTCACGTTTCGTCTCGTCTTGCAGTCGGATGAACGGTCTTTGCCCGGGATGGAGGGGGCGAAGGGAAGATCCCCTGGCTTGCGACGCCGGCGCGGGAGGCCGGTGGCAGATCGCGCAACCCCGCGCGGATCGGCGGGATCGGATGCAACGGGCGCGCGGTCGGGGGGATGAAACTTGACGCAAGCTATAGTCGCCATCCGACCATGTCAAGGACGTGCTGCGCGGCCGATCGGCCTCGTGTAGGCTCCGCCGGCCATGGCCGAAAGCGCTTCCGAAGCAGTCCGAAAGCGGGTCGAGGAGCTGCGCCGCGAGATCCGCGAGCACGACTACCGCTACTACGTCCTCGACCAGCCGATCATCTCCGACGCCGCCTACGATCGCCTCTACCGCGAGCTGCAGCAGCTCGAGGCGGAGCACCCGGAGCTGGTGACGCCGGACTCCCCCACCCAGCGGGTGGGCGGCGCCCCCGCGCCGGGCTTCGCGAAGGTGGTGCGGCGCCGCCCCATGCTCTCCCTGGCCAATGTCTTCGACGACGCGGAGCTGGCGGACTTCGACGCGGGGATCCACCGCCGCCTCGATCTCGGCGACGACGTGAAGATCCGCTACGTCTGCGAGCCCAAGTTCGACGGCCTCGCCGTGGAGCTGATCTACGAGGACGGGATCTTCGTCCAGGGCGCCACCCGCGGCGACGGCGAGGTGGGCGAGGACGTGACCGCCAACCTGCGCACCATCCGCTCCGTGCCGCTCCGCCTCCACGAGCCGCTCGCGGGCAGGCTGGAGGTGCGCGGCGAGGTGGTGATGTTCAAGGAGGACTTCGCCGCCCTCAACCGCAGGCAGGAGGAGGCGGGCGAGAAGGTCTTCGCCAACCCCCGAAACGCGGCGGCGGGATCGCTGCGGCAGCTCGATCCGCGGGTCACCGCGCGGCGCCCCCTCACCTTCTTCGCCTACGAGGTGGGCGAGACGCCGATCCGCTTCGCCACCCACGAGGAGAAGCTGCGGAAGCTGGCGGCGCTGGGCTTCAAGGAGAGCGGCGAGTGGCGCATCGCCGAAGGCACGGAGGAGGTGAAGCGCTACTGGGAGGCGCTCCTCGCCAGGCGCCACGAGCTCCCCTACGAGGTGGACGGCGTGGTGGTGAAGGTGGACGACGAGAACGCCCGCGCCGAGCTGGGGCAGGTCTCGAAGAGCCCGCGCTGGGCGGTGGCCTACAAGTTCCCGCCGGAGGAGGAGACGACCACCGTCGAGGCGATCGAGGTGCAGGTGGGCCGCACCGGCATCGTCACCCCGGTGGCGCACCTCGCGCCGGTGCGGGTGGGCGGCGTGGTGGTGTCGCGGGCGACCCTCCACAACGAGGACGAGCTCCGCCGCAAGGACGTGCGGGTGGGCGACACCGTGGTGGTGCGCCGCGCCGGCGACGTCATCCCCGAGGTGGTGAAGGTGGTGAAGGAGGTCCGCACCGGCGAGGAGCAGGAGTGGCCCTTCCCCACCCGCTGCCCCGCCTGTGGATCGGAGCTGGTGCGGGAGAAGCGCGGCAAGGGCGACGAGGACGGCGGCGAGGAGGGCGGGGAGGTGGAGCTGGAGGCGGCGTGGCGCTGCACCAACGCCACCTGCCCCGCGCAGATCAAGGAACGCCTGCGCCACTTCGCCTCGCGGCAGGCGATGGACATCGAGGGGCTGGGCGAGGAGATCATCGGCCAGCTCGTCGACAAGGGGATGGTGCGGGACTTCGCCGACATCTACCGGCTCACCGCGGAGGACTGGGCCAACCTGGAGCGGGTCGTCGGCGACAAGGCCTACAAGCTGGGGCCGAAGGTGGGGAAGAACCTCGCCGAGGCGGTGGAGCGGAGCAAGCGCGTGCCGCTGCGCCGCTTCTACAACGCCCTGGGGATCCGCCGGGTGAGCGAGACCTTCGCGGCGACGCTGGCGCGCCGCTTCCCCGACGTCCGCGACCTGATGAACGCGTCGGAGGAGGAGCTGATCGCGCTGCCGGGGATCGGCCCCGCGCGCGCGGCGTCGATCCGGCAGTTCTTCGAGCGCGAGGAGAACCGGCGGGTCGTGGAGCGGCTCCTCGAGGAGGCCGGCGTCCGGCCGGAGCCGGAGGAGCGGGTGGAGAGCGGCGGCGTCTTCGAGGGGAAGACGGTGGTCCTCACCGGCACGCTCGAGCGCTTCAGCCGCGACCAGGCGAAGGCGGAGATCGAGCGGCGCGGCGGCAAGGTCTCCGGCTCGGTCTCGAAGAAGACCGACCTCCTCGTGGCGGGCGCGGATGCGGGGAGCAAGCTCCGCAAGGCGCAGGAGCTCGGCGTTCGGGTGATCGACGAGGAGACCTTCCTCGCCATGCTCGAGGGCGCGGCATGAACGAGCGGGTGGAGATGCGCATCGTCGGCAGGGTGCAGGGCGTCTGGTACCGCGCCAGCGCGCAGGCGGCGGCGCGGCAGCGGGGCATCACCGGCTGGGTGCGCAACACCGAGGACGGCGCGGTGGAAGCGGTGGCGGAGGGGCCGCGGGCGCAGCTCGAGGACTTCGTCGCCTGGTGCTGGAAGGGACCGGCGGGCGCGCGGGTCGACGACATCCGGGCCCAGTGGGGGCCGGCGACCGGGGCGTTTCCGGATTTCGAGATCCGGCGCTGACCGCCGGGCCGACGTTTCCGCCGGCAACGGCCGCACCTGGTGGGCGCGGCGCGCGCGGGATCGCTTTGCGCTTGCGGCGCCTCAGTGGGCCGCCCCGCTCTCCTCCGGGAGGTCGGGCGAAGATCCCACCCGCAGGAGCGGCAGCGCCACGTGGAAGGCGGAGCCCCGCCCCTCCTCGCTCTCCGCCCAGATCCGCCCGCCGTGGCGCTCGACGATGTCGCGCACGATGTAGAGCCCGAGGCCGAGACCGCCGTAGCGCGCGGGCGACACGTTGCGCGCCCGGAAGAAGCGCTCGAAGAGGTGGAGCGTCTCCTCCCGCGGGATGCCCAGGCCGCGATCGATCACCGAGATCACCGCCTCCTCCCCTTCCCTGCGCAGCGCCACCTCCACGTCCCGGCCGGCGGGGCTGTACTTGAGCGCGTTGTCGAGGAGGTTGGCGACCACCTGTTCCAGCCGGTTCGCGTCGCCGTCCACCACGAGATCCTGCGGCGGCTGGAGAAAGCGGATCCGCCCCGCCTCCTCCGGGCCGACCGCGGCGATCGCCGTGCGGATCACCTCCCGCAGCGAGGTCGGCTGGCGCTGGAGATCGAGCGTTCCCGCCTGGATTCGCGACACGTCGAGGAGGTCGTTGATGAGCCAGGTGAGCTTGCCCAGGCTGGTCTGCGCCTTCTCGATGGCGGAGATCTCCACCTGCTGCCCGCTGCGCACGCGGCGACGCATCAGCTCGAGCCGGGCGGCGAGGGGCGTGAGCGGCGTCTTGAGCTCGTGGGAGGCGATGGAGAGGAACTGGTCGCGCAGGTGGACCGCCTCCGCCGCCTCCCGGTAGAGGCGATCCGCCTCCGCCACCAGGCGATCCCGCTCGATGGCGAGGGTGAGCCGGTAGGCGAGGTTCTGCACCAGCGCGACCTCGCCCGAATCGAAGTAGCGCCGGCGCTTCGTCGCCCGCACCGCCAGCATGCCGAGGGAGGCGTCGGGCTCCTGCCGCAGTGGCACCAGGAGCCAGCAGCGGCAGGCATCGCAGCGCATCGTCGTCGCATCGGCCGGCTCGGAGCGGAGCTGCGCCACCTCGTCGGCGATCGGGCGCGCCTCCGTCGCGCGGGCGAAGGCGATGGGCTGCCGCTCCTCGTCGCGCCAGAGGACGGCGGCGTCGCCGAAGGCGTCGACCGCGCCCTGCAGCGCCTTCTGCAGACGGCTCTCCTGCGGCTCCATCGTGGCCAGGGCGACGCCCGCGTCGGCGAGCATCTGCTGGATGCGGAAGGCGCGGCGCCGCTCCTCCGCCAGCGCCGCGAGGAAGTAGACGGTGAGGGTCGCGAGGACGAAGAAGCCCTGCGCCAGCATGAGCTGGGTGTGGGGCGCGAAGACCTCATCCGCGGCGAAGGGGCCCTCGCCGGACATGGTGAGGTAGATGCCGATCACGGAGGTGACCGTCGAGCCCCAGGCGGCGCCGGCTGGTCCGAAGCGGATCGCCAGCACCGCGAGGAGCGGGTAGGCGGCGATCGCCAGGGCGAAGAGCTGGAGCACCAGGTCGTGCACCAGGAAGCCGGCGACGGTGAAGGCGATGGTGGGGATGCCGATGAGGAAGGCCTCGGCGAGGCGCCGCGCCTTCGAGCCCCGCACCGATCCCGGCGCGGCGAGGAGGAGCGGGCCGATGTCGATCGCCCCGAGCGCGGCGCTGGTCCACCACGCGACGGCGAAGAGGCCGGTGGGGAGCACGTGGAAGCCGCCGCGCAGCAGGCTGCCCGCCGCCACCACCGCCGTGCCCGCGAGCGGACCGACGAAGCCTCCGTAGAGGATGAGCAGCCCCACCTCCCTCGTCCGCAGGAGCGGCAGGCCCACGGTGGGCATGGCGCGGCGGATGAGGGTCGCGCCCACCAGCGGCTCCACCAGGTCGGCGGCGGTGTGGTTGGCGATGACCAGGGGATCGACCCCCTCGAGCACGAGAGCCAGCGTCACCGCGAGGCCGATCGCCACCAGGAAGAGCGGCCAGCGCTGCATCGGCCGCCGGACCAGCGCGGCGAGCGCGATGCCGCTGGGCGGCCAGGAGACCGCGATCCCGAGGTCGGGAGAGAAGGCGAAGCGATAGCTGAGCAGGGCCAGCAGGAAGTAGAGGACGAAGACGGCGCACGTCTCCGCCACCGCCGCCGCACCGCCCATCCGGGCGAGGAGGCGCACGCGCCCGCGCACCCCGGTCGAGCGAGTCGGCATCCTGCGATGGCCTCCCTTACCCATCCAGCCTAATCACGAAATCCCTCGCGCGTGTTACAGGGGGTGGCTCCCCGCTCCGGGGCATGGGAAGGAAGCGATGCCGAAATTCCAGCCGGTCGACGCAGATCACCTCATCCTCCAGGCGAACAAGCCCACGCGCTACATCGGCGGCGAGGTCAACGCGATCCGCAAGGACCTGCACGCAGCGGAGGTGACCTGGGCGCTCGCCTTCCCGGACGTCTACGAAGTGGGCATGAGCAACCTCGGCTTCCGGGTGCTCTACCACGTGCTCAACCGCAGGCCCGAGACGGCGGCGGAGCGCACCTTCGCCCCCTGGAGCGACATGGCGGCGATGCTGCGCCGCGAGGGCCTGCCGCTCTTCACCCTGGAGAGCCGCGCGCCGGTCCGCGACTTCGACATCGTCGGCTTCACCCTCCAGTTCGAGCTCTGTTACACCACCGTCCTCGAGGTGCTCGACCTCGCTGGCATCCCGCTGTTCGCGAAGGATCGGCGGCGCGGCGATCCGCTGGTGATCGGCGGCGGTCCCTGCGCCTATTCGCCGGAGCCGATGGCCCCCTTCTTCGACCTCTTCGTGGTGGGGGAGGCGGAGGAGGTGGTCCACGAGATCAACGACCTCTACCTGGCGTGGAAGCGCGACGGCGGCACCCGCGAGGAGCTCCTCTGGGAGCTGGCGGAGATCCGCGGCGTCTACGTTCCCTCGCTCTTCGAGATGGAGTTCGAGCGGGGCGGTCCCATCCGCGCCATCCGCCCGCGCAAGCCGGGCTACGATCGCGCCGTGCGCCGGGTGGTGCCGGATCTCAACACCGCGCCCTTCTACGAGAAGCCGGTCCTGCCCTTCATGCAGACGATCCACGATCGCCTGCCGATCGAGATCCAGCGCGGCTGCACCCGCGGCTGCCGCTTCTGCCAGGTGGGGATGCTCACCCGCCCCACCCGCCAGCGCGATCCCAAGGAGGTGCTCCGCCTGGCGAAGCGCGGCCTCGAGACCACCGGCTACGAGGAGGTGAGCTTCCTCTCCCTCTCGGCGGGCGACTACCAGTGCCTCAACGGCATGCTCGAGGACTTCTTCGACGAGTTCGCGCCCGACAAGATCTCGGTGGGCATCCCCTCGCTACGCACCGAGACGATGAACCAGCGCCTCGCCGAGCAGATCCGCCGGGTGCGCAAGGGCGGCTTCACCGTGGCGCCCGAGGCAGCGAGCGAGCGGATGCGCCGGGTGATCAACAAGGGGAACGAGGAGCGGGATCTGCTCCACGCGGTGGAGACGATCTTCGGCGCGGGCTGGGACCTGGTGAAGTTCTACTTCATGATCGGCCTGCCCACCGAGCGGGACGAGGACGTGCTCGCCATCGGCGAGGTGGCCCACAAGGCGCTCAAGGTCGGCAGGAAACACACGCCGCGGGCGACCATCCACGTGGGCGTCTCCACCTTCGTGCCCAAGCCCTTCACGCCGTTCCAGTGGGAGCCCCACATCCCGGTGGAGGAGACGAAGCGCAAGCAGCGGCTGCTGCGGGAGGCCTTCGGCCCGACGCGCTCCATCGACTTCAAATACCCCGACGCGCAGACCTCGGAGATCGAGGCCTTCCTGTGTCTGGGCGATCGCCGTGTCGCCACCGCGATCCACGCGGCGTGGCGCGCGGGCCAGGTGCTCGACGGCTGGGGCGAGCACTTCTCGTACGAGCGCTGGCGCGACGCGGCGCGGGAGATGGAGAAGGAGTGGGGCGTGGGCCTGGACTTCTTCGCCCACCGGGAGCGCGGCCGCGACGAGGTCCTCCCCTGGGACGCGATCGATTGCGAGGTGACCAAGCCCTACCTGTGGCGTGAGCGCGAGCGGGCCCACGACGCGGCGGAGATCGAGGTGCCCGACTGCGCCATCGTCCCCTGCCACGTCTGCGGCGCCTGCGACTACGAGGTGGTCAAGAACCGCGTCTACGATCCCCGTGACTACGTCCACGAGGACGGCACGCCCTACGAGCTGGGACCGCTGCAGCTCACCGAGAACGCGCGGCGCGCGGCGGAGAAGGATCGCAGCTCCCGCGTGGTGGCTGCGGTGGCCCGGGGCGAGACGCGGCTGCCGGTGGTGGCGGAGGCGCGGCCGGGCCCCGCCACGGCGGCGGCGCAGCGCCTCGTGGCGAAGGTGGAGAAGATGGAGCGGGAGCTGGAGGCGCTGGAGACGGCGCCGAAGCCCCCTGCCCCCGCCCCCGTTCCCCAGCACTGGTACCGGATCCGCTACGCCAAGCTGGGGCGGGCGGTGGCGCTCTCGCACCTCGAGACCAGCTACGCGGTGTCGCGCGCGCTCCGGCGGGCGAAGCTGCCCATCTCCTTCTCCGAGGGGCACACGGCGCGGCCGCGCCTCTCCTTCGGCCCCGCGCTGCCGGTGGGCGTGGAGAGCGACGCGGAGTTCCTCGACCTGGCCCTCACCGAGCCGCTGCCCGCGGCGGAGGTGGAGCGGCGCCTCGGGGCGGAGCTGCCCGGCGGCTTCGAGCTGCGCGAGGTGCGGGAGATCCCGCGGAACGAGACCGCGCTCCAGTCGGCGATCGCGGAGATCGAGTACCGCGCCGCCTTCCCGCCGGAGCACGCCGCGGGCCTGGCGGAGGCGGTCCGCGCCTTCGCGGAGAACGGCGCCACCATCACCCGCGAGCGGCCCGCCTCGCGCAACAAGGGCACGCGCCGCGGCGCGCGCCGCGCGGCGTCGCAGGTGAAGGAGGTCGATCTCCAGGAGCTGGTCTCGCACCTGGCGGTGGAGGGCGAGCGGGAGGTCACCTTCCGCGTCCGCAACGATCCCGCGGGCAGCGCCCGGCCCACCGAGGTGATCGCCGCCGTCTTCGGCGGCGGCGCCGTGCCCGCGGGGGTGCGCATCCGCAAGGAGGCGGTGCGCTTCGCCTGAAGGGCCGTCCGGACGTGCGACACCCCTCGTCGCACGGCGAACGAGGGGTGCGCGGCGCGAGGTGGAAACGGCCCGCTACGCGGCGAGCAGCCGCTCGATGGTCTGCTGCACGCTGGGCAGGACCTTCTCGCCGGACATGTAGAGGCGGAGGTTCCCCTCCTGATCGAAGACGTAGTAGGCGGGCACGTACTCGTTCTGCCAGAGGTCGGCGATGCCGTGCATGTTGTCGACGGCGGTGGGCTGCTCGATGCCGTACTGCTCGATCGCCTTCTTCACCTCGTCGACGTTGGTATCGGACTCCTGCCGCGGCATGTGGACCGAGACGAAGCGGACGCCCTTCGGCTCGTACTGCTTCCTCCATTCGTTGAGGATGGGCAGGTGCGGCTTGCAGATGCCGCAGCTCACCGCCCAGAAGTGGACGAGGGTGACGTGGCCCTTGAGATCCTCGGGCTTGATCGGATCGCCCCGGAGCCACTCGGTGGCACCGGAGAGCTCGGGCATCGGCGTGCGCAGCTTGAGCGCCATGGAACCAGCTCCTTCCGTGGGGCCGGGAGGCCCTCGATGACGGCCCTAGGATGCCGCTCCCGAAGCCAAAGTTGCGAGAGAAACCGTGCGCGGCGTTCGCTGCCGCGGACAGGGCTCAACCGATCGGCAGGCGGACCACCAGCACCGCCCGCTCGCTCGACAGCTTGAGCTGGACCTTGCGGGAGGCGAGCGTCCGCGCCACCTCCTCGAGCGTGTCGCCGGGCAGCAGATCGATGATCTGCTCCCGGAGATCGCCGCCCTCGTCCCGGAGCTGGGGCCGGTCCTCCACCGCGGGCTCGTCGAGCCGGGAGTCGAGGGCCTGCCGCGCCAGGGAGGGAGAAGCTGCCGCCGCCGCGGAAGCGGGCGTGAAGAGCAGCGCAGCGACGAGAAGCCCCATGGGCCAGGGCACGTTGGACATCCTCCTCCCACCCCTGGCCCCAACGGTGCGAATCCACCGGTCCGCCGCGCAACTGGGCACCGGGCAGGTGGGCGCGATGGCGCGTGTTGTTCCGCCGTTGACCCGGCTCCTGCCGGCTCCCTATGGTCGCGCCCCGTGAGAGAGATCCTCCGCCATCCCGTCCCCTGGCTCCTCGCCACCCTCTCCGGCGTCCTCTACTTCGTCGGCTTCGTCGGCTTCGACCAGTGGTACCTCTCGTGGCTCTGCCTGGTGCCGCTGCTCCTCGCCCTGCGGGGGGCCCGGACGTGGAAGCGGGCGCTCGCCCTCTCGTGGTGGATGGGCTTCGTCACGCACCTCGGCGGCTACTTCTGGGTGGTCCACCTCCTCCAGACCTTCGCCCACCTCCCCCTGCCGCTCGCCTTCGTCGGCTACGTCCTCCTCTGCCTCGGCCAGGGAGCGATCCTCGGCGCCTTCGGCCTCCTCGCCTGGGGCGTCTCCCGGCGATCGGGCCTCTCCCTCGGCGTCACCGCCGCGCCGGCGCTCACCGCGGTGGAGCTGGCCTTCCCCCTCCTCTTCCCCTCCTACCTGGCCAACTCGCAGACCTGGGTGCCGCTGGTGACGCAGATCGCCGATCTCGGCGGCGTCCTCCTCGTCTCCTTCCTCATCGCGCTGATCAACGGCGCGATCTACGAGGTGGTGGTGAGCTGGCGAATGCGGCGCGGGCTCCGGCCCGCCCTCCCCGCCACGGCGGCGATCGCGCTGGGCGCCACCCTCGCCTACGGCGCGGTGCGCATCGCGCAGATCGAGGCGCGGGACGCGGCGGCACCCACCCTCAAGACGGCGATCGTCCAGGCCAACGTGGGCGCCGCCACCAAGCATGAGCGCCCCGGCGACGGCATCCGCCGCTACAAGCGGATGACCGACGAGGCGATGGCCATCCCGGGCATCGGCCTGGTGGTCTGGCCGGAGAGCGGCTTCAACCGCGCGGTGACGCCGCAGGTGGAGAGCCTCGCGGGCCTGGTCGCCACCGAGGTGAAGGCACCGATGATCGTGGGCGCGCTGCGGGTGGAGCTGGCGGAGCGGCGCAAGGTGTGGAACTCGGCGCTCGCCCTCGACGCGAGCGGCGCCATCGTCGACGCCTACGACAAGATCCAGCTCCTCGCCTTCGGCGAGTATGTCCCCGGCGACTCGATCTTCCCCGGCATCTACGACCTGCTCCCCTACACCAGCCGCTTCGAACGGGGCACCAACCGCGAGGCGCTGCCGGTCGGCGCCTACCGGCTCTCCACCGACATCTGCTACGAGGACATCCTCCCCGGCTTCATCCGCTCGCTGATGGGGCCGATCGACGAGGCGGGCAACCGCCCCCACGCGATGGTGAACGTCACCAACGACTCGTGGTACGGGCCCCACGAGCCGCCGATCCACCTGGCGCTCGCCACCTTCCGCGCCATCGAGCACCGCCGCTGGCTCGTCCGCTCCACCGCCACCGGCATCAGCGCCTTCATCGACTCCGCCGGCCGCCTCGTGCAGCGGAGCGGCTTCGAGACCGAGGAGCTGCTGGTGGCCGACGTCCCGATGATCACCGACGGGCCCACGCTCTACGGCAGGCTCGGCGACTGGCCGGGCTGGCTCGCTCTCGTCGCCTGCGCCGCGGGGCTGGCGCGCCCCCGCCGGCGCGAAGCGCCGCCGGTGCAGGACGTGAGCACGTCGGAGGCTGCCGCGGCTTGACCATCACGGCCGGGATCGCCATCTGGGAGGGCAGCCCGGAGCCCTCTTGCCGACGCCCGCCGCCAGTCTCCTCCAGCGCATCGTCGCCGGCTCGCTCCTCGGCCTGATCGGCGCTGCGCTCAACACCGCCCCCCTCGAGCTGCTGCCGGGCATGCACCTCATCGCCGGCCCGCTCGCGTTCGGGGCGGCGGCGGTCCTGTTCGGCCCCCTCGCCGGCCTGATCGCCGGGGTGATCTCCAGCGTCGCCACCCTGCCCCTGTGGGGGCACCCGTGGGGGCTCCTCAACTACGGGCTCGAGGGGCTGGTCCTCGGCTGGCTCGCCAGACGGATGCTGCCTGTGGTGGCGGACCTGCTCTGGTGGATCGTCGGCCTGCCGCTCCTCTGGCTGACCTACGTCGTCCTCACCGGCATCCCGGGCAGCCACTGGACGATGCTCGCGGTCAAGCAGCCGCTCAACTCGCTCATCGCGGTGCTGGCGATCCAGGGGCTGCTCCTCCTCCCCGCGGTCCGGCGCGCCGTGCGCCCCCTCATCCCGCCCTCGCTGCAGGTGCCCGGGATGACCACCAGCATGGCCACCGCCCTGGCCATCACCGCGGCGCTGCCCCTGCTGGTGCTCGGCGCGCAGGAGGGGCGCAGCCGCTACAACCAGGAGATCCGCGAGTTCTCCCTGCGCAACCACGCGGACGCCGAGGTGGCGAGGGTGTCGATCGAGGAGTCGATCGACACGGTGATGCGCGCGCTGGTGGTGCTGGCGGAGATGCTCGCGGCGGAGGGCGGCAGCGGCGACGAGCTGGTGAAGCCGCCCCATTTCGAAGGGCGGCTGCGGCGGATCCTCGAACGCACCCCCGAGCTGCTCAACGTCCACGTGGGTGACGCGCGAAGGCACGTCCTCGCCTTCGAGCCACCGCTCCCGCTCGAGGAGCTGCAACAGGCGGAGCGGATCTTCGCGGAGGCGGCGGAGATCGATCGGGCGATGCGCACCGGCACCTGGGTGCTGACCGGCTTCTTCCTGAGCAGGATCGTCCAGCCGCGGCCGATCGCGGTGCTGGTGGTGCCCGTCCTGCGGGGCGGGCGGGTGGTCGGCTACGCCTCGGGCGCGATCGCCGCCTACGCGCTGATCGAGCGCGCCTCCGTCCACCTCGATCCCACGCAGCGCCTCGTCGTGATCGACGACCGGCTCGACGCCATCATCCGGGAGGCGCCGGGCAGGCACGTCCTCACCACGCTGCGGGGCACCCGGTTCCTCCAGGCGATCGAGGCGGCGCAGGCGCAGGACGGGATGGGCGCCTGGACGCCGCGGGAGTCGCGCGTCACCACCCTGCGCGAGCTGAGCCGGGAGCGGATCGCGGTGGCCGCGATCGATCCGATCGGCTGGCGGGTGGTGGTCACCCAGCCCCAGGCGGTGGCGGGGGCCCGCGTCCGCCGCGCCTACTTCGGCCTCCTCGTCGGCGTCGCCTCGGCGCTCCTCCTCGTCCTGATCGCCTCCCTGATCTTCGTCCCCGCGGCGGTGCGGCCGGTGCAGGCGATCTCCGCCGCGGCGGCGCGCTTCGCCGCGGGGGACAGGCGCGCCCGCGCGGGCCCCGCCACCGCCGACGCGGCGCGGGAGCTGCAGCAGCTCGGCGAGGACTTCGACAGGATGGCGGAGGAGATCACCTTGCAGTTCGAGGCGGTGGAGGCGGCGAGCCGCGCCAAGGACGAGTTCCTCTCCATCGCCTCCCACGAGCTCAAGACACCGCTCACCGCGCTCAAGACGCAGGTGCAGCTCCTCCGCAGGCGTCTGCCCCGCGAGCAGGCGGAGGCGCTGCGGAAGCTGGACCAGCAGGTGGATCGCCTCACCCGCCTGGTCAACCAGCTCCTCGACGCCTCGCGCGCGGGGATCGAGCAGGTGCCGCTGGAGCCGCACCGGTGCGACCTGGCGGAGATCGCGCGCAACGTGGCGGTGGGCCTGGTGCGCGCGGAGCGCGGCCATGAGCTCCACCTCGATCTGGAGGAGGCGGTGGGGACGTGGGACGAGCTCCGCCTCGAGCAGGTGGTCCACAACCTGGTGGCCAACGCGGTCAAGTACAGCCCGGAGGGCGGGCCGATCGAGATCCGCGTGCGCAGGCGGCCCGATGGCTGGGCGGAGCTCACCGTCGCCGATCGCGGGCTCGGCCTCGCGGAGGGGAGGCGCGATCTCTTCGAGCGCTTCACACGCGGCGTCGAAGGGGAGGAAGGGGTCAACCTCTCCGGCCTGGGCGTGGGGCTCTACGTGGCCCGCGCCATCGTGATGCGCCACGGCGGCACCATCTCGCTGGTGCCGCGGGAGGGCGGCGGCGCGGTGGCGACGGTGGCGCTGCCGCCGGAGATCCCGGCGCCCCCGCCGGAATAAGCGTCCGCTCCGCCGCGGGGCAAAGCGGACGTCGCGCAAGACGCTGCTACCTGCCCAGCTTGCCCTTGAGCAGATCGCCCAGCGTCCCCAGCCCCTTGCCGGCGGGCGCCTTCTGCGACTGCATCCAGGCCCGGGCCTCGGCGCGCTCCTCCGCCTCCTCGGCGCCGCGCCGGGAGAGGCGGACCTTGCCGTCCTCGCGGACGTCGGTGACCACCGCGCGGAAGGTGGTGCCCACCGGCGCCGCGCGGCGGAGGTCGATGCCGCGGGGAACGCCCAGCTCCGCGGCGGGGACGAGGCCGCGGCCGCTCCCCCAGGTCACGAAGACGCCGAAGCTCTCCACCTTGTCGACGGTGACGTCGAGGATCGTGCCCACCGCCGGCGCGGCCGCCGGCGCCGCCGCGGGGGCAGGCGCCTCCGCCGCCTCGTGGCTCACCGCGCGGGGCGCGCCCTGGCCGAGCACCCGGGCCGCACCGCCCCGGGACGGCGTGACAGGCGCGGCCGCCTCCTCCGCCGCGGCGGCGGCGCGCTGCCTGCGCACCGAGAGCCCCGCCCGCGGCTCCTCGAGGGCGCCGGCGGGAGCGCTCTCCCCCGCCGCCTCGGCGACGCCGAGGATCTCCTCGAGCTCCTCCGGCGCCACGTACGAGAGCGAGATGCGCCGCGCGTCGCGATCGATGGCGTCCACCGAGACCGCGATCTCGTCGCCCACCGACACCACCTCCGACGGGTGGCCGACCCGCTTGCCGAAGGCGCTCACGTGGAGCAGCCCCTCGACGCCGGGCACGATCTCCACGAAGGCGCCGAACGGCTGCAGCCGGACCACGCGCCCCTGCACGATCGTCCCCTCGGGGATCTGATCGACGGTGGCGAGGAAGGGATCCTCGGTCACCGCCCGCATGGAGAGGGAGATGCGCTCGCTCTTGCCGTCCCTGGCCGGCTCGATCCGGAGCACCTCCACCTCGACCTCCTGGCCGGGGTGGACCACGTCCTGCGGGCGCTGCCTGCCCCACGCCAGCTCGGAGGCGGGGACGAGCCCCTCGATCCCGCCGATGTCGACGAAGGCGCCGAAGTCGCGGACGTTGGTGATGGTGCCGAGGAAGCGCGCGCCCGGCTCGAGGCGCTTGCGGGTCTCGGCAGCCTTCGCCGCCTGCTCCTCCTCGAGGAGCGCGCGGCGGGAGAGGACCACGTCCCGGCCGCCGCGCCACTCGGTGATCCGGAAGCGGTGCTTCTGGCCGATCATCGTGGCGGGATCGTCGATCCGCCGCACGTCCATCTGCCCGAGCGGGCAGAAGCAGCGGACGCCCGCCACCTCCACCACGTAGCCGCCCTTGTTGACCGCGGTGATCGTCCCCTCCACCGGGATGCCGCTCTGCGCGGCGTCCTCGAGGGCCGCCTTCGCCGCGGGCCCCTTGCCCATGGAGAGGGCGAGCTCGGCGACGCGATCCCGGACCGAGACCACGTACGCCTCGAGCTTGTCGCCCGGGCGGATCTTCGGCTCCTCGCCCGGCTGGACGAGCTGGCCCAGCTCGATCATCCCGTCGAGGCCGCCGCCCAGATCGAGGTAGACGCGGTTCGCGCCCACCTGCACCACGGTGCCGGTGACCCGCTCGCCGGGCGCCACCCTCTTCGGCTTCCTGCGGATGCTCTCCTCGAAGAGCGCCGCAAACGACTCCTCGCCTTCGCCCTCGAACGTCTCGTCGGCCACGTGATGCTCCTTGCACGATCAACGGGCGCTCCCTAGCACGACCGGCGGGCTCCCCGCCACGGCGCAGCGCGGCGCGGAGGCAGCCACCCTTCACGGGCCGCCACCCTTGCAACCGCCCCGGAGGGAGACCCAACGTGGCTGGAGGATGTCCACGCCCCGTCCACCCCGCCTCGAGCGCCTGGAGCTCGGACGCACCGCCGCGATCGGCGGTGCGCTGGCGGGCCTGTGCGGCGGCCTCGCCACGGTGATCCTGGTGGTGCAACGGGCCCTCCTCCACGATCTCCCCGCGGACGCGCCTTTCGCCGCGCGGGCGGCGCTTCTGGGATCGGATCGGGCCTGGGTGGGACTCGCGGCCCAGCTCGGCGCCACGGTGGCGCTGGGCGCCCTCTTCGGCTGGTGGACGGGCGTGCGCGCGGGGCTCGAGCAGGCGCTGCGCGGCGCGGTGGGCGCCGTGGTGCTCTGGACCGCGGGCCTGGTCCTGCTGCCGCTGCTCGCCCCCGCCCTGGGGGCGGGGCCGATGGCCCCCTCCCTGGGCGAGTACCTGCTCTGCGGCGGGCTGCTCGGGCTGCAGGCGCGCTTCTGCAGGTGGATGCTCCACCGGCGCTGGCGCCAGCGCCTCGCCGCCGCGCGCGCCGCGGCGCAGCTCAGAGTCTGGTCCACTTCACGCCGGCCGGCGCGTTCACCGTGACGATGTACTCGGCCCGGCGGTTGCGCGGCTCGTCGGTCTCGTCCGGCGTGGGCACCGCGGGCGCGTCCTCGCCCATGCCCGCGTAGTAGATCGGCAGGGTCAGCCCCTTCGCCCGGAACCAGGTGGCGATCGCCTTCGCCCGCTGCAGGGAGAGGTTCCGGTTGGACGCGGCGTCGCCGACGGTGTCGGTGTGGCCCACGACGTAGAGCCCGATCTTCTGGTTCCCGAGGCGAAGCGCCTGCTGGTAGCGCTGGAGCACCTTGCCGATCTCCACCTGCGCCGCCTGGAGCTTGCGCACCTCCTCGGGCTGGATCTCCCAGCGGCCGGTGGCGAAGACCACGTCCTCGTGGGGGATGTCGATCTTCCAGGGGAAGAGCTCCACCGTCGGCGAGAAGAAGCCGTCGGCGTCGTGGCAGGTGAGCTGGATCCGCAGCACCGTGTCCTGATCGGTCCAGGTGGGCCACGAGAGCTCGAGCGGCGTGCCCGGCGCCTCGCGGGCGAAGCGGACCCAGCCGTGGCGCGGCGGCTTGCCGTCGAAGGCCACGTCGTACTCGCACTTGTCGGCGGTGCCGGTGAAGGTGAAGCCCAGCCTCCCCTGGCGCAGATCGAGCTTCTCCTCGATCACCTCGACCCGCACCCCCTCCGAGACGAGGATCTCGAAGGAGAGCGGCATCTCGCCGGAGGTGCCGTCGACGAACTCCACCGCGAGGGTGCCGGTGTAGCGGTGGGTGCCGGCGGGTGAATCGAAGAGGAGCTCCGCCTTCCCGTCGGGCTTGACCGGCCCGTGGCGCAGCTCGATGGGCGCCGCCCCCTCGCGCTGCAGCTTCGCGTACGCGCGGACGATCGCCTTGTTGGCGTGGAGGACGAGGCCGGGCCGGGTCTGGCCGAGGAGCGCCTTGCCGATCAGCTCCACGGAGACGTCGTCCGCTGCCGCGGCGGTGGCGGGCGCTGCGAGGGCCAGGGCGACGAGGGCGGGAACGAGAGGACGCATGGGGCCGATCGGTGCCACCAAGCGGGGGGGCGTGCAAGCCCCACGCGGGCGCCGCTGCCGACAATCCACCGGGCGAGCGGGCCGTCGGCCCCCGCTTCGTTGCAGGCGCGGGCCGGGACAGGCATCCTCGCAGCCGCTCGAAGAGAACGTGCGCGCATCGCGGCGATCGCGGCGCGCGCCCATTCGACACCGCGCCGGAGGCGCCCCAGCCGTGCCGATCAACGAAGATCTCCTCAATCCCCGTCGCAAGAATCCCCTCGTCCTCCCCCTCGCCGTGATCGCGCTCCTCGCCGTCGTCGGCGGCGCCTTCCTCCTCGGGCGGATCTCCGCGGGCGGTCCGGCGCAGGAGGCGGGCGAAGCCGGCGCAGGCGGCGGCGGGGGTGCGGAGGGTGCGGTCGCCACCGCCGAGGAGCCGCCGCCCCCCGCGCCGGCGGAGGTGGCCATGGGCGAGGTGCTCCCCGGCACCGACGGCATCCGCCGCCTCGTGGTCGACATCGAGGGCTCGCTCACCAGCAGCATCAACGCGGTGATCGGCGCGGAGGCCGGCGATCCCCTCGCCCTGGTGGCGAGCCGCCTGCTGGTGTGGGGCTTGAGCCCGTCGCGGGATCTGCGCAGCGGCGATCGCCTCGAGATCCTCTACTCGCTCCGCGCCAACGAGGAGCCGCTGGTCCACGCGCTCCGCTTCCGCTCCGGCAAGCTGGGCAGGGAGCTGCGCGCCTACCGCTACCACGTGCCCGGCGCGCCCTTCGCCCGCTACTACGACGAGAACGGCCGCGAGATCGAGGAGCGGCTGCGCAACGGGCCGATCGATCACTACGAGCAGATCACCTCGCTGCTCAAGGACGGCCGCGGCCACAAGGGCGTCGACTTCAAGGCGCCGGTGGGGACCGAGGTGCGGGCGCCCTGGGATGCGACGGTGATCCGCAAGAACTGGAACTACCGCTACAACGGCGGCTCGCTCGAGCTGCGCGACGGCAAGGGGCGGAGCATCGTCTTCCTCCACCTCGACTCGGTGGAGAAGTCGCTCCAGCCGGGCAGCCGCGTGCGCCGCGGCCAGGTGGTGGCGAAGTCGGGCAACACCGGCCGCTCCACCGCGCCCCACCTCCACTACCAGGTGATGGCGGGGAAGAAGGTGCTCGACCCCTTCGACCTCCACGAGACCTGGCGGGAGAGCCTGCCCGTGACCGAGCAGGCGGCGTTCGCCGAGGTGGTGGCGTCGTTCGACGGGCTCCTCGCCGGCGGAGGGCTCGTCGCGGAAGAGGTGCCGACGGAAGCCGTCGCCCCGTAGGCCGCACGCGCGAACGCCCCGGGCCATTCCGGAACGAAGAAAGGCGAGCCCGGTCGGCCGGACTCGCCTTTCCGTTCGCGGCGCTCGTTCGCCTACCAGTCGCCGTAGTCGTCGCCGCCGCGGCGCCTGCCGCCCCGGCGATCCCTGCCGCGCTTGCCGCGGTCGCCGCGCTCCCGGTAGTCGATGTCCTCGGGGGCGCCGTAGCCGCCCTCGGGCATCTCGGAGTAGTCGGGCTCCACCGGCGCCGCGTACTCGGGCTCGGGGATCGGCTCGGGCGGGAAGTCGCGGCCGTAGCCGCCGTAGCCGCCGCGGTCGCCATTGCCGTTGCCATGGAAGCGGTCGCGGCCAAAGCCACCGTCGCGGCCGTAGCCGCCGCGCTCGCCGCCGAAGCCACCGCGGTCGTGCCCGCCCGGCGCACCGAAGGAGGGCCGGCGCTCCACCTGCGGACCGGGGCCGCGCGGACCGCCGAAGCCCGGGCGACCACCCGGCCTCGGACCGCGCGGTCCGCCGAAACCGCGATCCCCGCCAGGCCCGCCGAAGCCGGGGCGCGGCGCGCGCTCCCGCGCCTCCTTCACCGCCAGCGGCCTGCCGGCGAAGATGCGTCCGTCCACGGCGCGCAGCGCGCTCTCCGCTTCCTGTTCCGAAGCGAGCTCGACGAAGGCGAAGCCGCGCGAGCGACCCGTCTCCCGATCCGTGACGATGTGGACGTCCGTTACCGTCCGACCGTCTTCCGCAAAGATCGCCTTCACTTCGTCGGCGGTGGCGGAGAACGGCAGATTTCCGCAGTAGAGCCTCTTGCCCATGCAGCACGTGCGCCGGGGTCTCGTCCCGGCGCTTCCTTCGATTCGGTCGCGCCCTCTGCATTCCGCGCCGCCCGGGGCTCTCTTGTGTCCCTCGAACCACGGCGCAGTTTCATGCAACGGGCTTCATGCGACCTGGCAACGCTAACGAGGACCGGGTCCCTGCGTCAACGGGACGCTGTCAGTGCAGATGGGACGGACGGGCCGCCCGATTCTCGGGAACGACCAGGTACTCGAGGCGGGCGAGACGGATCTCGTCGACGAGCTGGCCGCGCTCCGGGAAGTCGAGGCCGTCGTCACGCCAGGTGGGGATGAAGAGGATCGGCCGCGCCTGCCCGTCGTAGCCGAGCTGCACGAGCAGATCCTTCTCGTAGGTGCGGCAGTTCTTCTCGCAGCA
>Ga0180215_1001018_pt1 | contig 32143 bp, 33 predicted proteins | sample eDN3rd37CBELigBY_FD_128871 | JGI IMG/M metagenome (GOLD analysis project Ga0180215, IMG submission 128871) | Enriched backyard soil microbial communities from Emeryville, California, USA - eDNA 3rd pass 37_C BE-Lig BY (version 2) (version 2) | ecosystem: Environmental > Terrestrial > Soil >...
ACCAGTTAACCCAAACATCATGAAGATACATCATTTATTAACCCCTCACTTCAACTAACTGTTTGTCATTCAGTATAGGCAGATAGAAGTTAAATTATTCCTTAAACTACATATTACAGCCATATTTTGTTCATTATGGAATCATATAATCCATCAATTTTTCTGACTTAACAGAAAACGTATCTTGAATTGAAAAATGCTTTTTCTGGCTTGCTTTTTTAATAAGCCAATACCCTAAGGAATACCCAAGTAAATCTGGATATCGGAACTTTCCAAACAGAATAGCATCATGAATGGGGTCTGTTCGTTTTGCTTGCAGATGTTTTTTAACATCTCGTTCCCAGTAATGGCGAAGCTCTTCATCACTATATCTGGAAACCCAATTAGCATTATAGGAATCACCACAATAGGTTGTTACGGCATGCTCAGCAAACCCTTCCATAACAAGGGAGTCAATTAATGTATAGTCTTTCAACGGTTTATGCGATTCATTTAATCGGCAAACGTGATGATATTCATGTACAAATAATGCCTCAAGCTCTTTTTCTTCATTATTATAATGCGAGAGAAACAGAATCATTGCATCTTTAAAGGATACTCCACCTTTCATTTCACTTTTAGAAGCCCGTTTTTTTCCAAACGGAAAAATATAGACGGGAATATCGGGGCCATTCCATTTTTTATGATATTCAGCGTATAGCTTTTCAACCTTCGTCCAACTATCTGACTTTTTCAGTTCATGAAAGATTTCATTTGTCATTCTACTAGGTCTATACATTCCAAAGGTCAATAAGTAGCGATACAGCTCAGATTCACCTTTATCTTTAAAGGATGATCGCATCTGCCTGCATATTCTTAACGGATCATAAAAATACTCATCCAGCCATTTATCTGTTCTTTCTATCCCCATACAAACCATCCTCCCTATCTCACTATATGAAAGAAGAAATTGATTTGTTAGTGATGAAGAAAGTGGTCTTAAAAAGGCCGCATCCTCTCACTAGATGCGGCCTTTTTACAGTAGAATTTACCCTTTTATTTATTCATATTTCTTAAAAACAAGTGTAGCATTATGTCCGCCAAAGCCTAATGAATTACTTAAAACAGCATTCACTTCCTGCTTTCTAGCTTCATTTGGAACGTAGTCTAAGTCACACTCAGGATCTGGTGTTTGATAATTAATTGTAGGTGGAATAATTCCTTCTTTGATGGAAAGAACAGAGATGATCGCTTCGATTCCACCTGCAGCCCCTAATAAATGGCCTGTCATCGATTTAGTTGAGCTTACTGCAAGTTTTTTTGCGTGATCAGCAAAAACCTCTTTAATCGCTGCCGTTTCAAATTTATCATTGTAGGCTGTGCTCGTTCCATGTGCATTGATATAATCAATATCCTCAGGCTTTAAACCGCCATCATTGATTGCCATTTTCATAGCACGGGCACCACCCTCTCCAGCAGGAGCGGGAGCTGTGATATGGTAGGCATCAGCGGTCGCACCATAACCAACAATCTCTGCATAAATATGAGCGCCACGAGCTAAAGCATGCTCTAAATCTTCCAAGACCATAATACCTGCTCCTTCTCCAAGGATAAAGCCATCCCTGTTTTGATCAAATGGGCGGCATGCTGTCTTAGGGTCCGGATTTGTACTAAGTGCTGTATTTGCGCAGAAACCTGCTACAGACATATTGGTAATCGGCGCTTCGGCACCGCCGGTAACCATTGCAATGGCATCTCCGCGTTGAATAACTTTAAATGCATCACCAATTGAATTTGTACCTGTTGCACATGCTGTTACTGTACAAGAGTTGAAGCCTCTCGCCCCCAGTGTAATAGAAACCTGACCTGCAGCCATATCAGGAATTAACATAGGTACAAAGAAAGGGCTAACTCGTCGATACCCTTTATTGAGAAAGTTCTGGTATTGGTTCTCAAATGTTTCCATTCCACCGATTCCAGAACCAATCCACACACCAATACGATCAGAGTTTTCTTCATTAATGTCAAGACCCGCATCCTTTACTGCCATGAGTGAAGCTGCAACAGCAAATTGAGTAAACCGGTCCATTTTGCGGGCATCTTTTTTATCAATAAAATCACCCGGTTCGAAATTTTTTACCTCTGCTGCTACTTTTGCTGGAAAGTCGTCTGCATTTACCCTTGTTAATGGACCAATTCCACTAACCCCTGCGACTATATTATTCCAAGTAGTTTCTACATCATTTCCAAGCGGCGTCACAGCACCAATTCCTGTAACAACGACTCTGCGTTTTTCCATTATGAATGCAACTCCTTTTGCTTTTACTTTTATTTTCAATTCTGTTTTCGATGGTAATTAATTATTTGCCCCAACGTAAAGCAATCGCACCCCAGGTTAAACCTCCACCGAAGCCAACCATCACAATGATATCATCATCTTTAATTTTACCTGCTTGAACTTCTTCAGCCATGGCAATTGGTATGGATGATGATGATGTATTGCCATACTTTTTGATTGTTTTTGACATTTTTTCATCCGGAAGTCCTAGACGCTGCCTTGATGCTTCCATAATGCGGATATTTGCCTGATGTGGAATGAGAAAATCAACATCCTCTTTATTAAGACCTGCTTTTTCAATCACATTAACCGAGCTATCAGCCATTTGACGAACAGCAAACTTGAATACTTCACGGCCATTCATGATAATGTACTCGTCCTGGTACAAATGCTTTGCACCAGTACCATCAGCACCAAGCTCAAAGGACAAAATACCTCTGCCCTCAGAAACACGGCCCATGACAACAGCGCCTGCTCCGTCTCCGAATAGCACAGCTGTATTACGATCCTTCCAGTCTGTTATTTTAGAAAGCTTTTCTGCACCTACAACTAGTACATACTTGTATGCATCACTTTCAATAAATTGCTTAGCCGTTATCATTCCATACATAAACCCTGCACATGCAGCGCTTAAATCCATTGCTGCAGCATTTTTTGCCCCAAGACGCTCCTGAAGAATACAAGATACTGTTGGGAATGGATGATCCGGTGTAACAGTGGCTACTAATATTAATCCGATTTCTTCAGCGGAAATATTGGCATCCGCCAAAGCCTCTACAGCAGCTTGATAAGCTAAATCTGAAGTATCTGTATCATCACCAGCAATTCTGCGTTCCTCAATTCCAGTTCTGGTTCTAATCCACTCATCATTTGTATCGACAATTTTTTCTAAGTCTTGATTTGTTATTACCTTTTCTGGTAATGATTTACCAATCCCAATTATCCCTGCATTCATTATGTCCACTCCTTAAACACGTATGTTCTAGTTTCGTTAACGATACTTTAATAATCCTATTATCAAATATTATGACTTGGTACTAATTTTAACCTATAATAAGGATATTTCGCAACAGTATATATGATAATTAATTGACACTTCATTCAAAGGGAATCATAAAAAGTCCATTCCATTCTGCCTTTTTTTTCATATTTTATACTATAGCATAAGCAAAGCAGCCAAAGGATTTTATCTAAAAAGAAAATGGAGGGTTTGGTATGGAGAATGAAGAACAAAAAGATTCTAATACGGAGGAACAAGATCCTTTTACAAGACTTATGTTTGGCAGCGGGAGAAGCAGTCAGCCCCAACAAAATGATCATGAAGACCGAAATCGGCCCGTTTCAAACGAAAACAACCAGTTAAATGAATTATTATCGAATGTGAATGTAGATGAGTTGATGAAAAATATAGATACATTGGTGAGCAACGCTTCACATTTCAAGCCAATACTGAATAAGCTGGGACCGTTAATCAACAAATGGATTAAATAAATAAAAGAAATAAGCTGACTCCCATGTACAAGGGTCAGCCTATTTCTTTCCGGTCTCTTTTATTCATTGGGAAGTTCCCCGGTTTCTTTGTACTTTTGAATCGATTGATTTATTTCATCGATAAAATCTTGTTCTATTATCGGACTAAAGGTACCAATTGAAATGATATCACTTTGAAAATCATAGGTAATATTTCCAGATTCTAGTTGCCCCAGATTAAATTTTTCTGCTGTATTCTCATATAATTTATCCACCTCTTGGATGGTACTTGTTAATACTGTTTTATTGCCTAAATCTGATTGATCTGATACATATCCGATTGCATATAGTCCCATTTCCTTTACCCTTTCAATCACAGGTACACTAAAGCTGTCACCTGCAGGATAGAGAATGTCATATTGATTGGCAATCATATCATTAGCAATCTGTAAAGCCTTTTCTTTATCATCAAAATCATTAACATACTGGATATTCAGTTGAGCATTTTTGTTTTGATATTTAACCCCTTCGTAGAAACCCTTTACTTCCGGCTGCCATTCGTATGCAGGAATAATACCAATCCTATTTGATTTAGTCATATGGCCGGCAACCATTCCGGCGAAAAACCCACTCGCATAGGAATCGAGGATCAAGCTTGTTACATTTTTATTTTTTGCATCACCGTTAAATGTGATAAAGTGAATATCCGGATACTTTGGCGATAGTTCAGAGAAATATTCGTCATATTCATGACCGTGTCCATAAATTAAATTTACACCTTTTTGCGAGTATTCCTTTACTGCTCTTTCAACCACGGACTTAGAATTCATTCCCTCTTTATAGTACACATCAACATTAAAACGGGATTGAATTTTTAACAATCCTTTGTACCCCTTGGTACCCCACGCTTGATCATTCACACTGTCTGTTATTAACAGACCCACTTTTTTTAGTTCACCTTGATTTCCTGCTTGTCCACAAGAAGTAAGTACAGCTAATAGGCACAGAACAAGGACAACGAACCGTTTCAATACAATACAACTCCCATTTAAACAATAATCCATCTTACATTTTACCGTTAATGCTCTATAGTTGGTAGTTCTTTTTTACTATTTTTCTATTTTATTTGTTTTAACTTTGCCAAATGTCTACTTTGCATGTCGATTCCTTCAGGGATGAGAGTACCTTCTACATCCACTACAATCATATCCTGACTGACCTTTACTTCCTCATTGGTATTCTCAATTGATGTTTGTTTTAATAGTAAGGAAGCTGCCTTTTTCCAATGATCATTTATTGCACTTTTCAAGAGAATTTCTTTATTCTCCTTTTCCTCCAAATGATTCATAATATGATACACAACATCAAAGATGAATAGAGCATCATTAATCCATTCACGTTCATCAATCATAACCGGTTTGTCCGGGTCATGAATGGCCTGTTGAAATGCAAAATGAAGCGGCTGCCAAGGACCATAAATGGTCGGCAGGTAATAAATCTGATAATGCTTCTGATTTTTGACTAGCTGTAATGGGAATTCTCCCGCTACCTGCTTATTGCAATATTGTACTGGCAGGAATATTATACAATGAACATTATTATCCACAAGAGTTTGTTTTAAAATTGATTGCAGTTCATTCTCTTTATGCTTTCTATAATAGCTGTAATAATCAATGAAAAGGACGGTGTTGTCCGATACTGTGCGTTCCAGTTCAAAGGCTGCTTCATCCTTTTCAATAAAATTACTATTCCTTCCAACACTAAACCGCTTCTCCTCCAAATAATCGTCATCACTTGAGGAAGATAAATGGACACCTGTTACTTCTACTCCTTTTTCAAGTAATGAAAGACATAAATGGAACCCAATAAACTCATAGGTTCCTAAAATGACAGCCTTGTCCATATTAGTAAGCCTCCCTGTACATAAAATCTTACAACATCATATGCACAGGGAGCGTCAATAATATCTAAACGATGAAAGTTTAACTAGAAGGTGTCAGTAAGGTATTTCATTTCAGAACCTATGCAAGGAAAAAGCAAAACAATATTTATAATATTTTTTCATGACTTTTTAAGAAATGAATGATTTGGTTATCCATTTGCAGTCTTTTTTCCGGAACCATATAGCAAACAGAGATTGGAACCTTTTCTTCTTCCCATTTAACCGATAATTGATTGAGTAAATAGGACTGTTTATAGGCGCGGCTGTCTGTTAATATATGAATGACTTTCATAGGAATATTTGTGATGGTTGAGGGTGGCGGGGCGTCAATTTGCGCAAGCTCTTCGATGATTCTTTCAACCTCAGATTCGTAGGCAACTGAAAGCTCTCGAACTAATTTTTTATAAAAAAACTTACGATCCTTTTCCAGCTCAAGGTGCTGCTGTAAGGACAAAATAGGATTAATTAGTACAACGGAGCGAATGCAGTCCTTCGCCTCATTTAGTAATTTTAAGGCAGCCAAAGCCCCCATTCCTTCAGCAATAATGTGAATTTTGGTGTTTAGTATTTCCGAACGTATCATATGGTCATAGAGCCGTTTTGCTAATTTTACCGCTTTCACACTTCCCCAATTCCGTCCGAATAGATTGCTGTAAAAGATCGTATAGCCCGCATCCTGGAGTGACTTTAACAGCGTACACTTCCCTTCGTTTTGTAACCAATAGCTTGTATGTTCATCTACAAAGTGTCTTTCATCCCCAATGATAAGGATACCGAAACCTTGAGGTCTTTCAGGATAGTGGATGATATTCCATTCGGTATCCAATTGAAAGTTCCGGATCTCCATTATTTTTTCTCCCCTTCACGGTAGTTTACGTAAACAACTGCTCGCTACACTTTCGACAATACCTATCCAAAACCTTTTTATGCTCGTATTATTATTGTATGAAGGTAAATAAAAAATGAATGGGATTTCCGCCTAGTTTGTACTATTTGATGCGATATGAAGCAAACTACTCTTAATGGAATTAAAGTTTTCTTTATTATTTGACATCAATATGCTAAGATAGATAAAGATATTAAAGGGTTAGAGGTGAATACTGTGCGTTATTTTTGGACTTTATTTTGGACTGTTCTTCTTATGGAAATGATTACATACGTAGTAGGTTCTATGTTGGGTGCCGAGTTTAAAGTTGAAACAGGTGTTATTCTAGGAGTAGTTACTACCATTTTACTATCCATTATCCCTGCTATCCTTCCAGATACTCCATCTGGCCATGACGGAGCTCATTAATCACTTTCAAAAAAGAATCAAGGAAATCAGAGGCTGACTCCATTACAGAGTCAGCCTTTTTTCTAGTTGTCTTATGATCTTGTTTGTATTACTGTATGTCAAATCCAATATCGTTATTTTCCACAATGATGGTAACCAATTTATTTTCGCGTATATCTCCGGAAATAATTGCTCTTGCAAGCTTTGTCTCAAGATTTCTTTGGATAAACCGTTTTAATGGCCGCGCTCCATATACCGGATCAAAACCGTTTTCTGCAATATATTCTTTTGCATCATCTTTTATTCGTAATCTTATTTGCTGCTCTGAAAGTCGTAATTGCAGTTCATTAATAAGCTTACCAACAATTTCTTTAATATTTTGCAGTGTAAGTGGTTTAAATAAAATAATCTCATCAACCCGATTTAAGAATTCAGGACGGAAATGGTTCCGCAGCTGTCCCAGCACAAGTTCTCGTGTTTCTTCCCGGATTTCTTCTTCCCCTTCATGCTGATCAAGCAGAAAATGGGAACCGATATTTGATGTCATGATAATTACTGTATTTTTACAATCAACGGTTCTTCCTTGCGAATCTGTAATCCTTCCATCATCAAGCATTTGTAGTAGAATATTGAAAACCTCCGGATGAGCTTTTTCAATTTCATCTAACAAAATGACGGAATAAGGTCTCCTTCTCACAGCCTCTGTCAGCTGGCCGCCTTCCTCATAGCCTACATATCCCGGCGGTGCACCAATAAGTCTTGAAACTGAATGCTTTTCCATATATTCAGACATATCGAGACGAATAATCTGCTCTTCGCTATCAAATAGACTTTGAGCTAATGCCTTTGCAAGCTCTGTCTTCCCTACTCCTGTTGGGCCAAGGAAAATAAACGAACCAATTGGACGTTTCGGGTCCTTAATACCAGCCCTTGCCCTCAAAACCGCATCGGATACAAGCTCCACTGCCTCATTTTGTCCAATGACTCTTTCATGAAGTATACTTTGAAGCCTTAGAAGCTTTTCACGTTCGCCTTCAACCAGCTTTGTTATCGGTATTCCTGTCCACCGTGCCACAATTCCGGCAATCTCGTCTTCTGTAACTTCTTCTCTTAATAATCTTTCTCCCTGCTTGTTGCTCACTTCGGCTTCTATTTGCTTCAATTCTTTTTCAAGAGCAGGGATTTTGCCATGTCTTAGCTCAGCCGCTTTATTTAAATCATATTCATTCTCTGCTTTTTCCAATTCACGCCTTAATTTCTCTAATAACTCTCGTTTTTCCTGTACCTTTTGAATTCCTTCCTTTTCAAGCTGCCACTTGGCTCTCATGGCATCAGCCTGTTCACGATAATCAGCCAGCTCTTTTTGCAGCGTTAAGAGTCTCTCTTTACTAGCCTCATCACTTTCTTTCGCTAAGGCTGCTTCTTCTATTTCTAGCTGCATGACTTTTCTTGTTACTTCATCTAATTCAGAGGGCATTGAGTCAATTTCAGTCCGAATCATGGCACAAGCTTCATCAATCAAATCGATTGCTTTATCCGGTAAAAATCGATCAGAGATATAGCGGTCTGAAAGGGTTGCTGCCGCAACCAAGGCACGGTCATGTATATTCACTCCATGATGTACTTCAAATCTCTCCTTTAATCCCCGCAATATTGAAATCGTATCCTCAATATCTGGTTCTTCCACAAGCACCTGTTGGAAGCGCCGTTCCAAAGCAGGGTCTTTTTCGATATATTTTCGGTATTCATCAAGTGTGGTTGCCCCTATACAATGGAGCTCTCCTCTTGCTAACATCGGCTTTAACATATTACCGGCATCCATGGCACCTTCGGTTTTACCAGCACCAACAATTGTATGAATTTCATCAATAAAGAGCAGTATTTGACCGTCACTTTTTTTCACTTCATTTAGTACAGCCTTTAACCGTTCCTCAAACTCCCCGCGAAATTTAGCCCCGGCAATTAAAGCACTCATATCAAGCGAGAATATCGTCTTATCCTTTAATCCTTCCGGTACATCTTTACGAACAATCCTTTGAGCCAATCCTTCAACAATTGCCGTTTTCCCAACACCTGGTTCCCCGATTAATACAGGATTGTTCTTTGTTTTCCTAGATAAAATACGAATGACATGGCGAATTTCACTATCCCTGCCAATTACAGGGTCTACTTTCCCCTTTTTCACTTCCTCAACTAAATCTCTGCCATACTTTTTTAGAGCCTCGTAAGTTCCTTCCGGATTTTGCGATGTCACCCTCTGATTCCCCCTAATGTCTTTAATAATCTGCAGGAGCGATTTCAAATCAACCCCTTTATTTTTCATATATTTCCCCATTTCAGATGGAAGAGAAACTGCTGCCACGATAATATGTTCAACAGAAAGATAATCATCTTGAAATTGCTTCATATATTTTTCGGCTTCAGCCAGCACTCGCTGCAATTGATTTGTAATATATAGCTTTCCTTGCTCCACACCGCTTCCGGAAACACGCGGTCTTTTTAATAATTGTTGCTGTAATTCGTTCTTTACCTCCGCAACCTTAACATTGGCTTTTTCAAGAATAGAATGGATTAGACTACTACCATCTTCGAGCAATGCAAGGAATAAATGAACCTCATCTACTTCCTGATGTTCTTCTCTGACTGCGATTGATTGGGCGTCCATAATCGCTTTTTGCACTTTTTCAGTCATTTGGTTGATGTCCATTTTTCTTTGCCTCCTTTTGACCTTTTTTGACCTTTATTTTATTATACCCCTCTTTTTTATAAAATAAAAGTAAGCCAATTTCACTAAAAGTAAAAAGACCATCCTTATTGGATGGTCTTTTTGATTATGGTTTTCGTGCATATGTCCAAACACGATTATGATTTGAATTTTCAGGAAAGGCATCTCCAGCCTTCAGTTTTAAGCTTTTTGGATTAACCACTGTGCTTCCTGTTTCACCAATTTCTATATAGATACCGTTATTCGGAGCCTTTTGTCCAGCACGGAACTGACGATTTTGACCCATTGTAATCCCTCCTTATCCTTGAATCCTTTTTATTATGGCTATTTTAGAAAGGATTCATGATGGAAAGATAAGGGCATCTTAAAGCTTACTTAAGTAATTCTACAAGCAGGGCTTTTTGAGCATGGAGTCTGTTGCCCGCTTCTTGGAAAACAGCGGATTGACTGCCATCAATTACACCGGCAGTTACTTCTTCACCGCGATGTGCAGGAAGACAATGAAGGAAGACGTAATCATCCTTCGCATGCATAACAAGCTCTTCGTTTACCTGATAGACTGGAGCAAATGCTTTTAAGCGAATTTCATTTTCCGCTTCTTGACCCATACTAGTCCAGACGTCAGTATAAATAACATCAGCATCTTTAACTGCTTCAATTGGATCTTCCGTAACGACTATGTTTGCTCCTGATTCTTTGGCAAATTCAAGTGCCATGTTAACCACTTTTTCTTCAGGTTTATAGCCTTCAGGGCATGCTATCGAGAAGTCCATACCCACTTTAGCAGCACCAATCATTAAGGAGTGTGCCATATTATTTCCATCACCAATATAGGCCATCTTCAAACCTTTTAGCTCGCCTTTAATTTCAAAAATGGTTAATAAGTCAGCTAATACCTGACATGGATGGAATAAATCAGTTAAACCATTAATGACCGGAATAGAAGCGTATTTAGCCAATTCTTCTACTTTTTCATGCTCAAACGTACGAATCATAATACCATCTAAATATTGAGATAGCACCTGTGCAGTATCAGAAATAGGCTCGCCTCTTCCAATTTGTAAATCGTTGCTGCTTAGAAATAAAGCATTACCGCCTAGCTGATACATTCCAGCCTCAAAAGAAACACGGGTTCTTGTTGATGATTTCTCAAAAATCATGCCAAGCGTTTTGCCCTTTAATGGAGTATAACTTTCTCCAGCTAATTGCAGCTCTTTTATTTTTTTCGCTTTTTCTAATAGACCTAAGATTTCGCTAGGTGAAAAATCAGCCAATGCTAAAAAGTCTTTTCCTTTTAAATTTAAGTCCTTTTCTAAAACTGATAGATCTGATTTCATACTGCACTCACGTCCTCTTTTATCAAATTGTGCCATTCCTCAATTGAATGAACGGTAAAGTCTTTTATTGTTAAGCCTAAAAGAAAAGCCTGAAGACTTTCTTTTTCAGTAAACGTAATTACTCGGTTTCTTGTTGCAATGGAACGGAGCAGTTTATCTTCATCTAGACCACCTGGATTATAGTATGCAATTGTATTTGCATCCTTTAAAACGGTTTCCGCATCTTTTTCTAGGACAATTGTAGCACCTGATTGCTCTGCAAGACTAGTAATATTTTCTAATTTTTCTAATGTGCTGACAACAATGACATTTCCTGTCTTTTTCTGTAATGAAACATGAAATGCCTTGCGTAAGGCCTCTGGTAGACTTTCAGCAATGGATATTCCTTCACCTGTTGAACGCATTTCCGGACTTACTTTTGAATCCAGACCATTTAATGCATAATAGGAATAAACTGGGTACTTCACGCAAACATACGGTACATCTGCGAATTCCTTTGTATCTTTATCCGACAGAGTGTATGTCCCAAGTAATACCTTTGTTGCCAATTGAACCAGTGGAACACCTGTCACTTTACTAACAATTGGAACCGTACGACTTGCACGCGGATTTACTTCAAGTAAATATACCTGATCACCTTCAACGATATATTGAATATTCATCAGACCCTTGTAGCCAAGCTTTTGAACAATCTTTTCAGCATAGTCTCTCATTTTTGTTTTAGCCGTTTTTGTTAATGTTTGTGCCGGTAAAACAGAAAGACTATCTCCGGAATGAACACCTGTTTTTTCAATATGCTCCATCATGGCTGGAACACAAATATTTACTCCATCCGCTACAAGATCAAGCTCTGCTTCATAGGCCTGCATGAATTGATCCACAAGAACCGGATATGGTATATCTCCATTCTCTAGATAAGCAGCCAAATCCTGCTCATTATTGATACGCTCCATTCCTTTACCGCCAATGACATAGGATGGTCTAATCAGCACAGGATACCCAATATTATCGACAATGCTTGTAATCTGGTCGTGGTCATAGGCAATATCACCTTGAATATGCGGTATTTCTAATTCATCCAATAATTGATAGAACAAATCACGATCTTCAAGTACATCAATCGTATTTGAATTTGTACCAAGGATGGTTACCCCATTGTCCTCTAATTGCTTAGCAAGGTTTAGAGCTGTCTGACCTCCCAGCTGAACAATCACTTCGGAAATGCCTTCAGTTTCAATGACATTTAATACCGTCTCTAAAATTAATGGTTCGAAATAAAGGCGGTCAGCTGTCGCGAAGTCCGTACTTACTGTTTCCGGATTATTGTTAATTAAAATGGTTTCTACATTTTCCTGTTTCAATGCTAGTACACCATGGACAGAGCAATAATCAAATTCAATTCCCTGCCCAATTCGAATTGGACCGCTTCCGATAATCGCTACCTTACGCTTGCTGCTTGGTGTTTGTTCATTTTCACCAAAATAACTGGAATAAAAATAATTTGATTTTGCTTCAAACTCAGCTGCACACGTATCAACCATTTTGTAGACAGGAAGAATGCCAAGCTGCTTTCGTTTTTCCCGAACTTCTTTCTCTGACGCACCCCAAGCACTTGCAATAAAATAATCACTGAAGCCTCTTTCCTTCCACAATTGGAGAGCTTCTGCTGTTACAGATTCAAGTGATGAGCCTGAAATTTCCTGCTCCATTTGAATCATCTTTTCAAAGCCTTTTAGGAAGAACAAGTCAATGCCAGTCTTATCATGCAGTTCAGTAATCGAAACGCCTCTTCTCAACAGCTCAAGTAAAATGAAAAAGCGTTGATCTGTTTGCTCTAGTAAGGCAATTTGCAATTCATTTATTTTAAATTGCTCCAATGCTGGAAGCTTTAAATCGTTCACATTGATTTCTAAGGAATGAATCGCCTTTAATAAGGCACGTTCTAAATTACGATCAATTCCCATTACTTCCCCGGTTGCTTTCATTTGCGTTCCTAATTTCCTCTCCAAGGAAGGAAACTTATCAAAAGGCCATTTTGGAATCTTTGCCACTACATAATCAAGGGCTGGTTCAAAGCTTGCAAATGTATCACCTGTTACAGGATTGATAATTTCATTCAATAAATACCCGGTTGATAGCTTTGCCGCCATACGTGCAATAGGATAGCCCGTTGCCTTAGATGCCAGGGCGGAGGAGCGGCTTACCCGTGGATTAACTTCAATTAAATAATAATTCTTACTTTTTGGATCGAGTGCAAATTGAATATTACAGCCGCCGATGATCTCTAAAGCGGAAATGATCTTAATGGATGCTGAACGAAGCATTTGATATTCCTCGTCAGTAAGGGTTTGTGACGGGGCAACGACAATCGAATCACCTGTATGAATACCTACAGGATCAATATTTTCCATATTACAAATCGTAATGCAGGTATTGTTTGCATCCCGCATAACTTCATATTCAATTTCTTTGAACCCCGCAATACTCTTTTCAATTAAACATTGGTGGATAGCACTTTCCTTCAATCCTCCGGACACCAACTTTGTCAGTTCATCCATTGAATCAGCTATTCCACCCCCAGTTCCACCTAATGTATAGGCAGGGCGAACGATGATCGGAAATCCAATTTCTTCCGCAAAGGCAACAGCTTCCTGCAGTTCATGTACAATTGTACTTTCTGGTACAGGCTCATTTAATTCATGCATCAGCTTTCTAAATGCCTCACGGTCTTCTCCTTTTTTTATGGATTCAATTGAACTACCGAGCAGCTTCACTCCGTATTTTTCTAATACTCCATTTTCATGTAACTGGAAAGCTAAATTTAATCCTGTTTGACCGCCGAGTGTTGCAAGAAGGCCATCTGGCTTCTCCTTCGCAATAATTTTTTCCACTACATCGACTGAAAGTGGTTCAAAATAAATGCGGTCTGCAAAACTGTGATCTGTCATGATGGTAGCTGGATTATCATTAACTAAAATAACCTCATAGCCGTCTTCCTTTAATGCCATACAGGCTTGTGTCCCTGCATAATCAAATTCAGCCGCCTGACCAATAACGATTGGTCCTGAGCCGATTACTAGTATGGAATGGATCGTTGTGTCTTTAGGCATATGCAAATACTCTCCCATTGTTCGCTTTTACTGTTTCAATAAATTCATCAAAAATGTACTCACTCTCTGCAGGTCCAGGATTTGCTTCTGGATGAAATTGCACAGTTTGTAAAGGAAACTTCTCATGATCAAAGCCTTCAACAGATTGATCGTGAAGATTCGTAAAGCGTAAAGTAAGACCTGTATCTTTAATCGATTGTGTATCGACCACATAACTATGATTTTGTGATGACATAAATACTTTTCCTGTAACCGAATCAACAACAGGATGATTGGCCCCACGATGTCCAAAAGCCAATTTCTTTGTATTGGCACCAAGGGCTAAGGCAGCTAACTGATGCCCTAAGCAAATTCCCAATGTAGGATAATGTGTAATCAGCTTTTTCACTGTTGGCAAAACCGTTTCAAGATCCTTTGGATCCCCAGGTCCGTTCGAAAGCAGGATGCCATCCGGCTTTATCTTTTTAACTTCCTCAAACGGTGTATTATAAGGAACGACAGTCACTGTACAACCGCGTTTTACTAATGATTTTACGATTGATTTTTTCGTACCAAAATCCATTAGAACAATATGCTGGCTACCGTTCCCATAGCTTTCAGGCTTAAAAACTGTTACTTTACTAACCTTTTGATCTTCCAATAACGTAATGCTTTGTTCAGTTTTTTCTGAAGTCAGTACGGCAGGCATTGTACCTTTACTGCGAATCTTTTTAACTACTGCTCTTGTATCAATGGATCCCAGCATTGGAATGCCCCATTTTTCCAAATACTCAGTCAGTGAATATTGTGATTCATAGTGAAAAGCCGTCTGCTTTGCTTCATATACAATAACGCCTGCAACATGAGGCTTTTTACTTTCAAAATTAACTTCATTTATTCCATAGTTTCCAATCAATGGATACGTAAAAACGATAATTTGATCTTTATAGGATGGATCTGTCAATACTTCCTGATAACCAGTCATACCGGTAAAAAATACAATTTCTCCCTTTATCCCATCAACGGGTGCACTCGTTAACCATTGACCTTGAAAGCAATCCCCGCTGTTTAACTGTAAATATCCTTTCATCTCGCACACCCCATGAATTTTTTGTATATTTATTGTAACGTACTAATAATTATACAGTCAACTGAAAAATTATACAGCCTAGACGGCTGCACCTAGATTATGCTTTTAAAACCTTTGATAGTATATTGATTGCCTCTTCTAATTCGGCCTTCGTTGTTGTTAATGGAGGTAATAGTCTTATCACATTTTCCCCTGCAGATAATGCGATTAATCCATTAGAACGCAGGCTCTTAAGCAGCTCTGGAACATTTTGGTTTACTTCAATTCCAATCATCATACCGATACCTCTAATTTCCATTACATTGGACAGTGGTAATAGTTTTTCCTCCAGATTAGCTCTAAAAAAGTCAGCTTTATCGTTCACTTCAGCTAGGAAGCTTTCCTGGAATATCGTATCCATCGTTGCAATAGCAGATGAAACGGAAAGCGGATTGCCGCCAAATGTCGTTCCATGACTTCCTGGGCCAAACACATCTTTGAATTTACCTTTCGCAATAATGCCTCCGATTGGCAAGCCGCTGCCAAGTCCTTTTGCAACAGAAACGATATCAGGCTTTAAACCAAAATGTTGAAAAGCAAACGGTTTACCCGTTCTGCCAATACCTGTTTGAATTTCATCGATAACCAAGAGTGATCCATGCTCTTTACATAGAGCCTCAACGCCCTTTAGAAATTCCTCAGAAGCAGGATGTATGCCACCTTCACCTTGAATGACTTCAAGCATAACCGCCGCCACATCGTTACTCATAACTTCCTTCAACGCTAGAAGATCATTAAACGGAACATAGATAAAAGTTTCGAGCATGGGGCCAAAACCGTGCTTTATTTTGTCCTGGCCTGTTGCAGACATAGTAGCATATGTCCGGCCATGAAATGATTGATTAAATGTAATAATTTTTGTACGGCCTGTAGCTTTTCTTGCCAGTTTAATCGCTGCTTCATTTGCTTCAGCACCGCTGTTTGAAAAAAAGACGAGATCCATTTCTGCTGCATGAGCTAACTTCGCTGCTGCTGTCTCCTGGATTTCAACCGGAAATAGATTTGAAACATGCCAAAACTTATTCAACTGCTGCTGGATTGCCTCCTCGACAACTTTTGGGCGGTGACCGAGGTTACATACACCAATACCTGATGTATAATCTAAATAGTTTTTTCCGTCTTTCCCATACATGATACTGCCTTCTGCCCAATCAGGCTCAATTTCCCATCTGCTGTATGTTGGAAACAGATTACTCATTGTAGCTCCACTCTTTTCCGATAATTTTTGTACCGTTCCATTCCTTGCCGTTAAAAAAGGCTGCTTTACCTGACACAATCATGACACTTGAAAGTCCTTTATCAAGAGCAGATAAGGCTGATGTTACTTTCGGTATCATGCCGCCATAGATGGTTCCATCCTCAATATACTTTTCGACCTGTTCTTTTTCTACGGAATGGATTACCTTCTTTTCAACCATGATTCCTTCTACATCTGTCACAAAAATACATTGCTCTGCGCCGATTGCACTCGCCACGGCAGCAGCTGCATAATCTGCATTAATATTTAGCTTTTGCCCTGTTGCTGTATGAACACCGATTGGCGTAATAACCGGAATGATTCCTTCTTGAATCAGGATTGAAATAAGCTGATCATTCACTTTTGTAATTTCACCGACAAACCCCAATGCTAACTTATCAATGAAATCCGCCTGTAGACATCCGCCATCACTGCCGTTTAACCCGATGGCTTGGAATCCATTTTCAGTTAATTTTTGAACAAGCTTTCGATTTGTTTGACCGGAAAGAACTAATTCTACAACCTCAAGGGTTTCTGCTGTTGTTTTTCGTAGACCATTATGAAATTCCGGCTCTACTTGATACATGGCAAGCATTTTATTTATATCCGGGCCGCCACCATGAACAAAAACTAATTGGTACCCATGGTCTTGGAGCTCTTTCAACGATGCAAAAAACGCTGGAGTCAATTCATCAAGAATACTTCCTCCACATTTTATGACAATCTTCTTCATTCTCCATCTCTCCTATGATCGATAACTGGCATTAATTTTGATATAGTCATAGGATAAATCGCAACCCCATGCCTTGCCGGTTGATTCTCCATTGTGCAAATCAACATTTATTTTAATAAAGTCTTTTTGTAGATATTCAAGTGCTTCTTCTTCTGAGAAAACCAATGGTACACTGCCTTTTAGCATCTCAATTGGCCCAATTGCAATATCAACATTTTCTGTGTTAACTGCTGTTTTTGTCTGTCCAATGGCACTAATAATCCTTCCCCAGTTGGCATCTGCACCGTAAACAGCTGTTTTAACAAGATTCGAACCAACTATTTGCTTTGCAATCATTCGTGCATCAAGCTGGTTTTGAGCTCCCTTCACTTCAACTTCAATAAGCTTAGTGGCTCCTTCACCGTCTCTTGCAATTTGTTTTGCAAGACTTTCACAAGTCAATGCTAATAGCTCTACAAATACAGGCCAATCTGAATGGTCAGGTGTTAAGGTTTGAGAATCAACCATTCCATTAGCCAATACAAAAACTGTATCGTTCGTTGAAGTGTCTCCATCAACTGTAATTTGATTAAAAGACGTTTCAGTAATTTCACTTAATGCAGCCTGAAGCCCTTCCTGACTAATATTGGCATCTGTTGTAACGAATGCAAGCATTGTTGCCATATTAGGGTGAATCATTCCAGACCCTTTGGCTGTTCCGCCCATTGTTACGGTTTTACCATTTATTTCAGCCGTATAGCATGACGTTTTCATCATTGTATCTGTCGTTAAAATCGCCGTTTGGAAAGCTACAGCATGGTCCTGCTCATTTCCTGGCTTTAATTGTTCAATTCCATGCGTAATCTTTTCCATTGCCAAATTCACACCAATGACACCTGTTGAAGCTACTGCTATGTGATGCTCTTCTATATTAAACTTTTGAGCGACAAGTCTTCTCGTCTCGTATGCATCCTGAAGTCCTTGCTCACCTGTACATGCATTAGCACAACCGCTATTCACAATCACAGCCTGAAGACGACCTTCTTTAGCGATACTATCCTTACTGACTTGAATTGGTGCAGCCTGAAACTGATTCGTTGTAAATACAGCAGCACAGCTGGCTGGAACTTCACTTATGATGATTCCGACATCCTTTTTATCGTTTTTTAACCCCGCTTCAACTCCAGCTGCCGTATATCCTTTTGGTGTTAAAAAGTTACCGCCTTGAACTTCCTTAATATGAATATTAGATACCGCCTGCACAAATGACTCCTCCTTAAATCCCATCCTCAAGATGATTATGGATACATTGGAATAAACGTAAGACCTGTTGTTTCATCAAGTCCAGTCATGATATTTGCATTTTGAACCGCCTGACCGGCAGCTCCCTTCATTAAATTATCAATGACAGATACGATTGTTAATCTGCCTGTTCTTTCATCAAGATGCAAGCCAATATCACAGAAATTAGAGCCGCACACCTCTTTAACAGACGGATAATGTCCTTCAGGAAGTACACGAACAAATGGATCGTCCTGATAATGCTCTTCATAGATTTTATATATTTCAGACAATGTTATGTCTTTTTGTACCTGTACATAAATCGTTGCCATGATTCCACGTGAAATTGGCAATAAATGTGTAGAAAATGTAATTGGTTTAATTTGATTATTCCATGCTAAAAGCTGCTGCTCAATTTCAGGAATATGCTGATGTTCATTCACTTTATAAATTTTAAAATTTTCGCTCATCTCAGCATGCATAGTGGTTCTACTCGGTTTTCTACCCGCGCCTGACGTTCCTGATTTAGCATCAATGATGATTGATGCTGGGTCGACCAGCTTTTCTTTTACAATCGGTCCTAAGCCGAGTAGTGAAGCTGTTGAATAACAGCCTGGATTTGAAATCCATTCCGCATCAGCTACCTTCTCCCGGCTCCATTCTGTCAGCCCGTAAACAGCCTTATCAATTATATGCTGTGGTGCTGCTTCATGTTTATACCAATGGGTGTATTCATCCGTATTTTTCAATCGTAAATCTCCAGATAAATCAATTAATTTGATATTGTACTCGGCAAATTGAGCGGCAAGCTGTCCTGACACACCAGATGGCGTAGCTAAAAATACTAGATCAGATTTCTCTGCTATTTCTTCCGGATTAATTATTTCAAGAACTTTATCATTAATATTGAAAAGATGTGGATATTCCTTCCAAATTGGGACTTCGCCTTTTGTCGAGTGGATGGATTGTATCTGAAAAACGGGATGTGAATGCAATATTCGCAACAGCTCAATGCCTCCATATCCTGTTGTTCCAATAACTGCAACTTTCATTTCCTTCCACCTCCGAATAGAATGACAATGAATATTTAATCATTAAATTTAATATTTATAAGATATGTTTCTATCATTATAAAACATACTCTAAAAATTGCAAACACTTTTTTCTAAAATACTATTTTGCACCGGATGACTTTCTACTATAATGATAGTATAATTTATTAATAGGCATTTTTTTATAAGCTATGTAACATGATTAGAATAAAGAATAACTAACGTTATTTTCAATTGAAAATTGTTATCATTTAGGTGCTAATAAAGAACTAACTTCTGATGCAATCTATATAATATGAGAAATAAAGGTGGTACTACTATGCAGCCATTAGCACGATTACATTTGTCTGAGGAACTTACACAATTATTACAATCTGTTCATCATATACGTAAAATTAGCAAGGGTACCTTTTTATATCAGGAAGGACAAGACGCTGCAGAACTATTTATTATCCAGAGCGGTAAAGTTCAAATCAGTAAAATGACTCAAGAAGGTCAGGAGCTTACCTTACGGATGTGTTCTGTTGGAGAAATTATCGGGGAATTAACGATGTTTTATTCATCGTCGAAATACATGCTCAATGCAAAGGTAGTTGAAAGCGGTGAGGTCGCAGTCATCTATAAAGATGAACTGGAAAAAAGACTGGAGCTGGATAATGGGCTGGCCATTGAATTTATGAGATGGATGAGCCATCAAAATCGAAAAACCATTACAAAGTTCCGTGATTTAATATTGAATGGAAAGAAAGGTGCCTTATATTCAACATTAATTCGGCTATCTAACAGTTATGGCAAAATATCAAATTCAGGTATTGTCATTGATTTACCGATCACGAACCAAGAGCTTGCGAATTTTTGCGGTACTTCCCGAGAAGTTGTGAACCGTATGCTTAGTGAGTTAAGAAAAAATCAAATCATATCTGTTGATAAAGGAATTATCACGTTACATGATATAGACTATCTAAAAACAGAAATTCATTGTGAAAATTGCCCAGTCGATATTTGTAATATTCATTAGAATGAAAAAAGCCAAAAACTGCTAAATTAGTTTTTGGCTTTTATTTTCTTTAAAGATCAAGGACTTTTTACTCTTATCAGATTTTCTAAAAAACATTGTAAAGGACCATACTAAAAAGAAAGTAAATAAAAGCATCAAATGCATTCTCGTTAGTAATGACATATTCTCAATCAAATCAGTATTTGGATGAAATGATATAAAGCTGATCCCCCAGTAGATCATGTCAAGTAAATCATTTCCCACCCCACTTATTATTAAAGTAGCAGCTCCAGATACTAAACTTAACCACAATAATGCTCTTACAGCAATGAACAGAACCATGCCAATTCCTTCAACTATTTTATTTCCATTATATAGTACCGAGTAATCACATTTCCATAAACGCCCCATCATGACAGTTATTAACACGGTATATGGATAAATAACCCATACGATCATTTTAAACATTTCCATCTATTACACCCCTGTCCCCTCTATATCATGAACATAACCCCTTACTATCATGATAAGATAAATGGACAGTTGGCGCTGTGACATAAGTCGCTAATTTTACTTTTTTCGACACATTTATAATAAAAATTTAACGATAAACATTCTTCACGCTTCATTATGTATTCAGCTGTGCTGTTAAGTAATCAACCAGCCACTCCACTGCTATTTGTTCATTTCGATGAAATGATTTGTAATGGAAGCCTTCTGGTGCATTCTCCTCGTAAAGCACTAATTGAATATTGGTTAATTGCCTAAGCAATTTCATATCCTCTTGATTACGAATAAACACAACCTTTGGATAACCTTCATACTTATGCCCCTCGATTATCATAAAATCAGGTTGAAAACCTGACATGAATTCTAGCTTTTCCCCTAAAGACCATTCAACTTGTTCACTCTGCAGAATTATTCTTCCACCACCTTCAACCAGGGAAGCCTGAGCACCTGCAGATACATGGCGAGCTGAGTCCGAATCCTCAACAATATCCGGCTTCCCACCATGACCATGATGCTTTATCGTAACAGTACGGAATCCCTTTCGCTTCAGTTCTAATAAGAGACTTTGTAAAAAGGTTGTTTTTCCGCTGTTATGGTATCCTACTATTTGAAAGACAAATGGTCTTACCAAGGCCACTCGCTCCCAATAGTATCTTCTAGTAGTAGGACATCTACTTCTTCTCCTGACTGAAATCCTCTAGTTCCTCCAGGTAAAATAATAAACGAATTTGCATTAGCCAAACTCATAACAATATTTGATTTATCCATCCCGCTTGGTTCAACCGCTAGGTGTCCATCCTGTACAAATAAATAGCTTCTGACGAAACGGGCAAAAGGATTCGCTTTTGGAAAATCAGCCTGCAAAATCGCCTTTTCTTTTCGCAGATGTGGTTTATCTGAAAATAGCAGCGTTCGAATGATAGGCCTTGTAAATAATTCAAAACCAACATAGCAGGCAGAAGGATTTCCAGATAAACCGAATAAGAGCTTTCCATTTACCTGTGCTACCGTTGTGACGCTTCCCGGCCGCATAGCGACTTTATTAAATAAGACCTCAGCACCCAGCTTTTGATAAATATCCGGCAAAAGGTCAAAATCACCAACGGATACACCGCCTGTTGTAATGAGCATATCGACGTGAGGAATACAATTCGAAATAGCTTCATAACAGGTTTCCAAATCATCAGGTAGATTTCCCATAAATTGGACTTCAGCACCGGCACGTTCAATTTGTGCCATAATCATATGTGAATTACTGTTACGGATTTTTCCCGGTGCAAGCGGCTCTCCGACCTCAAGCAGCTCTGTGCCTGTAGCAAAAAGTCCGACAACCGGTTTTTTGGCTACAGGTACCTGCGCATAACCAAACGTTGCCAGCATAGCCTGTATACCAGGATTAATGAACGTGCCTTTTGCAACAAGCACGTCGCCTTCTTTTGCATCTTCCCCGCAAAAGGAAACATTATCACCACTTTTATAGGACCGTTTGATCGACATATATTGTTTTCCGTTACGCTCACTTGTTTTCGCCAATTCAAGCATAACAACCGCATCACTTCCTTCAGGCATTTGAGCCCCTGTCATGATCCTTATTACCTGAAAAGGTCCCAGTGTTTTATTGCTGACAACGCCTGCCCCAATATGGTCAATTACCTCAAATTCAACCGGATTTGATAAGGATGCTGCTTGCGTATCAATTGATCTGATTGCAAAACCATCATAGGGTGCTTTGTCAAATGGAGGTACATTATTTGTTGCTACTAGCTCCTCAGATAAATAGCGACCGTAGCTTTCATTTATCGATACACGCTCAACCGTACCTGCCTGCTTATATTCCATTATTCTATTTACTGCTTCACCGACTCCAATCGGTATACGTTTTTCTAACATCTTACCACTCCCGTTTTTAACAAGTATTCCTAATCATATTATGTTAAATCAATTTCGCTGGCAAAAATTATAACCAATGGAGAATCTTTTTTATCCTCCGCGATAATTACTCCAATATACCCTAATCCTATCAGAAATGTAATGAACTTCGTCACGTCTATAAAAAAAGACTGTTTTGATCAAAACTTTCTTAACTGTGATACATGTCACCTTATTACATAATGATTTCATATATGCTTACTATATCATCAATTACCAAAAGAATTTTAGGAGGAATTTTATATGACTACTATTCCATTTTCAAATACAAGCTTAGTAAGAGACATCGTGAACGAGGTTCCAAAAACAAGTGATGTGTTTAAAAAGTACCGCATTGACTTTTGCTGTGGAGGAAATACACCTATAAGCACAGCAGCCGCTGAACTAAACGTGAATCTTGATGAATTAATGGAAGAACTTGCGATTGTTTATAGTAAATCAGAGCAAAGTGATAATATGGAGGTCTGGACTAACAGCTCCTCTGAAGAAATTATTAAACATGTAATCGAGCACTATCACAATCCTCTAAGAGAAGAACTTGCAGCACTTAGCCCTTATGTAACAAAGGTTGCAAAGGTTCATGGTGATAACCACCCTGAGCTTTTGAAAGTATACGAGCTATTTTATGAGTTAAAAAAGGAATTGCTTGAACATACAGCAAAGGAAGAAGCATCAAGCTTCCCGCTTCTATTGGCCTTAGATAAGAATGAAGTTGAAAATAGAGAAGAAGCGATTGACGAAATCCGCAAGCTCGAAAGCGAGCATGACCATGCTGGTACTATTTTAAGAGAGCTTCGCAGCATTACGGCAGACTTTACACCGCCAGTTGATGCATGCGGAACATACCGATTAGTTTATAGCCGTCTTGAAATGTTAGAATCACATACATTTATGCATGTACACTTAGAAAATAATATTCTATTTCCACGATATATTTAATGGAACAAAAAAAACCAGCAAAATCGCATTGCTGGTTTTTTTGTTTGCACCTGCTCATTCTTCTGAACTCGTTCAAAAGGTGAATAAAAAACTCCTGTGCTCAAGAGTTTTTTATCCACCGATATAGGACATTTCGATTTTTTTACGATTAGCAGCCGTTTCAGCGGTTCTTTCATCAGAGTAACGGTCATTGCGGCCATTCCATATCTTAATTACTCTATTTGCAATTTCCTCATCACTAACACCGGTTCTCATAAAATCACGGATATCATGACCATTTCCATTAAAAAGGCAGGTGAAGATCTGTCCGTTAGCAGAAAGTCTGGAACGTGTACAGCTGGAGCAGAATGATTCTGAAACAGATGTAATAAAACCAACTTCAACATGATTATCAACATATCTGTACCGTTTTGCCACTTCTCCATAATAATCAGGATCAACTGGCTCTAATTGAAAATGTTCCTGTAATAGATGAAAAATCTCTTTCTTTGTAACAACTTCATCCATTTTCCAACCATTGGTGCTGCCAACATCCATATACTCAATATACCGCAATTGATATCCATTATCCTTACAGAATTGAGCCATTGGAATAATTTCCGTATCGTTTAAGCCTTTTTTAACGACCATATTTATTTTGATTCCAAGACCTGCTTTTTTTGCGGCATTTATGCCATCAAGAACAGGCTGAGTACCTACATTACGGCCATTAATTTGTCCAAAAAGCTCATCATTTAACGAGTCTAAGCTGATGTTCACTCGTTGTAAGCCTGCATCCCTCAACTCTTGAGCATATTTAGGCAATAGAACTCCATTTGTTGTTAATGCGATATCCTTTAATTCTTTTATAGAAGATAATTTCCTTACAAGAAGTGGAAGTTCTTTTCGCAATAAAGGCTCCCCGCCTGTTAAACGGATTTTTTCGACGCCAAGATTTACAAAAATGCGCGCAAGTCTTTCAATTTCTTCATATGTGAGCAGCTCGCTTTTTGGCAAAAAAGCAAAGTCAGGACCAAAGAGTTCAGCGGGCATACAGTATTGGCAGCGGAAATTACACCGGTCAATTACAGATATTCGAAGATCTCTTAATGGCCGATTAAATGTATCCTTTACCATTTGTTTCGTCATTTATTGTCAACTCCTTTTAAGAGTCCTTAACCATATTCTTATAGTGCAAACCATTGTTCAGGATTTCATTATCTCATATTTTGAACAAAGTTTATATTAATTAAGTATTTTGAACATACTATTCTAATTTGAACATAAAAATCCCTTATTGTTAAGTTATATTCTTACGGTACATAATCTTGTCAATTTTAACAGAAAAAGTTATATTAAACGACTCTCCTGCTTTCGAAGTGCTTGGGGTATATATACACAGTATGGTTCACTTTCCAAATAATCACCTGTCATGGCATAGGCACGGGATCTGGAACCTCCGCAAACATTTCTAAATTCACATTGACCGCATTTCCCTTTATATTTATCCGGATTTCTGAGGTCCTGAAGAACGGGAGAGTTTCGATAGATATCACCGAGTGACTGCTCACGTACATTCCCTACCTTTATTGGCAATAAACCACTTGGGTATACATCACCTATATGAGAAATAAAAATAAATCCATTGCCGTCATTTACTCCCTTTGGAGCTCTTCCTAACCCGTCGATAGAGCCTGTCAGCCCCTTCTCTGTCAATGCATCCAAATATTGAATTTGTGACTGCTGTTCTTTCATTTCCCTTCTTTTCTGTTGAATAACTACCCTCCGATAATGCTGACCCGCCGTTGTCTTAATATCAAATGATACTCTCTTACTTAATTGATAGAGCCAAGTAAACACTTTTTCATGTTCTACTGGCGTAATCATATCCTTTTCTAAGCCTCTACCAGTGGGGACAAGGAAAAATACACTCCATAGAACACACCCAAGCTTTTCTACCAAGTCGGCCATTTCTTCTAAGTAATCCAAATTATAACGGGAAATGGTTGTATTGATTTGAATCGGGATTTCCAACTCATGCAGGTATTGAATCCTTTCCATAGTTAGATCAAATGAACCTGCTGTCCCGCGGAAATGATCATGAATCTCTGCATTATGACCGTCCAAGCTAAATGCCCATCTGGATAATCCTACCTCTTTTGCTTTTTGGATTGCCTCCTTCGTTACATTTGGAGTTGCGCTTGGTGTCATAGAAACACGTACACCCTTTTGAACAGCATATGAAGCAATCTCAAAAACATCCTCACGCATAAGAGGATCACCACCTGTGAACACGAGCATTGGATTATTCATTTCATATATTTGGTCAATGAGATTTTTCCCCTCTTCAAAGGACAATTCTCTAGGATCTCTTTTCAACTGAGCCTCTGCACGACAATGCAAGCAATGGAGCTGGCAGGCTCTTGTTAATTCCCAAATAACGATAAATGGATCTTTATTAAAATCCCTATTAAACATAAAAAAACCCCTCTTCATTCTAAGGTAACGTAATGTCATATAGACTTATGTAAAAATTATAAAGCACTTCGAAGATCAAGATAGTGAGGTTACTCACATTTCTATGGTGTTTTCTGATTTTAAACAATAAAAAATAACCGGCCATTTCGGTCGGTTACGAGATCATTAGTCCTTCATTTTTTAATCCAATCAGCCTCATCTAATTCCTAAGGCAATTTTTGCATATCGAGACATCATATCTTTGTTCCAAGGCGGATTCCAGACAATATTAACATTTGTAGCGTTGACTTCCGGAATATCCTTTAGTGCTGCTTGTACTTGATCGACAATGACTCCTGCAAGCGGACAGCCCATTGATGTTAAGGTCATATCAACTGTAAGAATTCCATCGTTATCCATTTTTAAATCATATACCAACCCTAAGTTAACGATATCCATCCCGATTTCAGGATCTTCTACCAGCTCTAAAGCCCCCATAATACTATCTTTTAATTCTTGTTCCATATATGTCACTCCCAGTTTGTTTATTCTATCTTTCTTATCGTAACAGAAAAGGAGAAAAAGCTTAAACTTTCCGCCTTTGGTATCACTAAAGATTACGAAAGATATGTTTCAAACCATTCTACCGTTTTTAGTACTCCTTCTCTACTTACCTTATGTCCTGACTTCTCATCAACAATAAAATGTAATTTTTTAGGTTTTTCTTCATAAAGAGGTTTAATTTTTTCGTAAAAGTCATAAGTATAAGTAAATGGCACAATTGGATCCTGTTTTCCATGCCAAAATAATAGCGGACGTTGATTGAGCTTTTCTGGCTGTCTGCTTAAATCAAGCTCTTTTAATTTCTCAAGCAGCGCTTGTATTTCTTCCTCCTTTAACGGAAGCTTTATACCACGTTTTTTTATTTCACTTATTTGTAAAAGTGCATATTTTTCATAATAAGGCATGCCCATTAAGCTGACAGCTGCCTTAATCCATTTATATCTTGTTAACGAACCTAGGGTGACAATCCCCCCCATTGAGGTACCCACAAGACCAATCCTATCCATATCAATTAAATTGTTTTCTAGATAGTATTGACGTAATAGATCTAATTCATCTATTGATTGAAGAACGATATCCCAAAAATGGATTGTAAGCTTTTCCTTACTAATATTTCCTTGACGTTCTCCATGATACATCGCTTCCGGCATCACAACACGAAAACCCTTTTCAGCTAATAAATAGGCGTAATGTAAATTATTCTCTTTTGCACTCGTAAATCCATGCATAAACATCACGAAAGGCAGCCTGTCGTCAAACAGACTTTTTTTTGCCAAATGTAATACAGGAATACCACGTACAGCCTTATTTTCAATTAAAATCACAATAAAATCCTCCAATCGAGAAAGAAAAGCACAAACACAAAGCTTAAAGATATAGTAACAAACTAAAAGCTAATATGATAATAGAAAGCTTATATGATTCAAGTCTAACATGTGGACTTTTTTTTTCAAAAAGGATTACACTATCTAAAAGGGTGATTACATACTATTTTGAACATAAGGAAGGGGAAATAGAATGGCTGACAAACATCTAATAGCGCTTGATTTAGACGGGACTTTATTAAAAGATGATAAAACCATTTCTCATAAAACAAAGCAGGTAATAAAGAAGGCACGTGAAGAGGGACATGTTGTTATGATTGCAACGGGAAGACCGTTTCGTTCATCCGAAATGTACTATCAAGAGCTTGAATTAGATTCCCCGATTGTTAATTTCAATGGTGCCTTTATTCACCATCCGAAGGATTCTAATTGGGGTATTTACCATACCCCGCTTGATATGTCTGTTGCAAAGGATATTGTGGAGACATGCATTTCCTATGATTTTTACAATATTATTGCTGAAGTCATTGATGATATCTACTTTCATTATCATGATGAGAAGCTACTTGAATTATTCAGTTTTGGTAATCCCACTATTACTACAGGTGATTTACGCAAATTTCTAACTACATCACCGACAAGCATGTTAATTCATTCAACGGAAGATCAGGTTAAGCTGATCCGCCAGCGGTTAAATGAAGTGCACGCAGAGGTAATCGAGCATCGCAGCTGGGGTGCACCGTTTCCAGTCATAGAAATTATTAAAAACGGCCTGCATAAAGCGATAGGCTTGAAACGAGCTTCGGAATATTATCATATCCCGCCGGAACGAATTATTGCTTTCGGTGATGAGGACAACGATTTAGAGATGCTTGATTATGCAGGCTATGGGGTAGCAATGGGAAATGCGATTGCTGAACTCAAAACGGTGGCAAATGAAGTTACTTTAACAAACGAAGAGGATGGGGTTGGCCACTACTTAAATGATTTATTGAATCTAAAAGTGATTTAAAAGCGATTACTTTCCGATGTTACATTAATAATCCTCTCAGGAATTGAACATACTATGAATGAGGCTTTTATGAGCTTCAAACTCTTTTTTGGAGGGGATTCGCATGGGTAAACGTAACAAATCTAAACGTTTTGTACAGCACGGTGTAGACTCTGTATCTAAACACGCTGAACGTATCCCTTATCACATGACGTATGCTGAGGCTGAGGCGTACAAAATGGCTAATGTGAAAGAATCTTCACTTGGAGGAGGACTTTAGACGATGGCTAACAGACTGTTCCAAGATGCGCGTAAATTTGTTAATTTAGCGAAAAATTCCAGCCCGGAAGAACAGACAGTGGCAATCGAAAAGGCTAAAAATGCTCTATCTTCTGCTTATGCCAATACAAGCATGGCTGAAAAAGAGCAGCTCCAAGAACTACAAAAAGAGTTAGATGCGCTACATTAATATGTACGCTTCGATTAAACAAAGCTGACAAAATTGTCAGCTTTGTTTAATCTTTATTTTTTTCGAGAACAACAGGGACTTGATCACAGATCTCTTTTGATCTATTTTTCTCATATAAATTCAAGATTAAGGCGCCATTCTCTGGTACAGGTTTGTTTGGAACACTAATTGCTAGTTTAAAGGATGTCCAGTACAGATTATTAACTCTTACTTTTGTCTCCGGTATCAAGATACGGTGACCGTCCTCCACACTATAATAAAAGACTCCTTTGTTCACCATACAGCTGCCCGTTATCGTATACTGTCCATCTTTCTCAGTGATGACAATATCCTTAAATTTATGATTTTCACTATTACCCTCAGCGGAAGCAGAATGGCGAAACGGCCCCCCTATTTCAACAGCTGCATCACCTGCATAAAAAAACAATAAGAAAAAAAGTAAAATGACTTTATTCATATAGCCAACCTCCTGTAACATTTACTCGGATACGTGTAAGAAACGTATTATGGCTATTATGCCCAAATTTATCTTTTCACGCTTATTTTGTTTTTTCTCTCATTTAATTGTACTTTTATAGAAATTCATTAAATGGTACACTTAGTAACGAAATACTGTTTACAGAATAAATGTTTAATAAGGCATATTAGTAATTTAATGGAAAGCAGGTGATTCCAATGCCGGTTAAAATTTTAGCTGACAGCGCGAGTGACTTACCCCTACATTTTTATAAAGACAACCATGTTACATTATTTCCGTTAAAGGTTCATTTGCATGACCAAGAGTATGAAGACTTACTGACCATTGAACCTCAAACCATTTATAATGCCATTCGGAATGGTCAAGTTCCAAAAACATCTCAGGTTTCTCCGCTTTTATTTGAAGAAACATTTACAGAAATGGCTAAAAATAACGAGGAGGGTATTTATATTGCTTTTTCCTCACAGTTATCAGGTACATACCAAACAGCGGTTATGATTCGAGATCAAGTCAAAGAAACATATCCTGACTTTAAGTTAAAGATTATTGATACAAAATGTGCTTCCCTTGGTCAAGGATTGGTTGTAATGGAGGCAGCAAGTTTAGCTAACGACAATGCTTCTTATGACGAAATTGTTCAAAGAGCTGAGTTCCTAGCCACACATATGGAGCATTTATTTACAGTCGATGATCTAGATTATTTAGCAAAAGGCGGCCGTGTTTCAAAAGCATCAGCCTTTTTAGGCGGCCTGTTAAATATTAAACCGCTATTAAATGTTGAAGACGGAAAGCTTGTTCCAATAGAAAAAATTCGCGGGCAAAAGAAACTTTTACGCCGCATTATTGAAGTAATGGCTGAGCGTGGAGCAAGCTTTGAACAGCAGACAATCGGAATCAGTCAAGCGGATGCTATGGATACAGCATTGGAAATGAAAAAATTAATTGAAGAAGAGCTACATGCAAAAGAGGTCATTATCACAGATATCGGTGCAGTTATTGGTTCTCATACCGGATTTGGTACGATTGCCATTTTTTTCTTAAACAAACTGCCTGAAGAATAAAAGGTTTGGAAATAAATCTCTCACATACTCCTTTTCGTCATAGCCAAGACTAATGTTGAAGCTAATGATGGAAAGGAGTTTTTTATAATGCCGCATACTTCTGATAATGACAAAAAAGCAAAGGACAACAATGCCCTTCGCCATGAAAAAAATATGATGCGTGAGAAAAACCGTAAAGCAGGTAAAAATCAATACTCAAAGAAAACGGATCATTTATAGAAACGCGGAAGGCGCCCTTTCATCGGCGACAAGCATAAGACGAGCCGGCATGAAGGTTGTTTATTAACCTTCTTGTCGGATTGGCTGTAGACCAAAGAGCCGATGGCGCCTGGAGCTAGACAGCATCAAATAAAGGGCGGTTATATTCCGCCCTACTCATCTCTCTTTATATATGTCCAGCCTTCCTCTTGATAAATTTTTCCTTCCTTCATTAATCGTCCCAATGCTCGTTTAAATGCCGCTTTACTTAATTGGAATTTGTTTTGGATTTCTTCCGGCATACTTTTATCCCAATAAGGCATTGCACCATTTCGTTCGGCTAAAACAGAAAGGATTTTTTCGGAATCTACATCAAGTGCTTCTTCCTTTCTGGGCAATAGTGATACATTAATCGTACCGTCTTCCTTGACATCAATGACTCTTCCTTCAACTTTTTCACCGAGACGCGGCTCTACTTTACGCTGTGATTCATGAATAAAGCCTTTATAGCCTTCTGCTGTAAAAATCCAGCTTCCTACCTTAGCCGTCCTGTATATATAACCATGAATACTTTTATTGTAATCTTCCCTTGTGGCTTTAATCGAGTTTTCCTCGATGATTGGATCCGTAGCCAGCTTCACATAAATGCGGTTGTTTCGATTCACCCTTAAAGTAATATAAAGTAAATCACCAGTCTGCGGCCAGACACTTCTATGAACAGGCAAATCCTCTTCCCCGAGGAGCATATCCTTCTGTATCCCGATATTTAAGAAAACACCAAGCCCTGATTTTACATCACTCACTTCTGCCCAATCATATGTTCCAACCGTAATTTTCGGTATGGACGTTGTTGCTGCAATCCTCCCTTGGGAGTCTGTATATAAAAAGACCTCAATGGTTGCTTCCAGTTCCAATTCCTGCTGGGTTTCGTTTTTATGTAAAAGAACATCCTCTGTTCCATCTGTCAAAAAGTAACCGAACTCTGTTTTTCTTGCTACCTCTAATTGTATAACCTGACCAATGCTTTCATTTATTGACAAGAGATTTTTCCTCCTATATAAAAAAATTGATTTCACGAGCTATTTTCCTAAAGTTGTATCAACTGATATATTTTACTATAATTAAAATGTAAAGGGAAACTTCTTTCCGTAACAGATATATTTAATAAGATATTCTGTTGGTA
>Ga0180215_1001022_pt1 | contig 32123 bp, 23 predicted proteins | sample eDN3rd37CBELigBY_FD_128871 | JGI IMG/M metagenome (GOLD analysis project Ga0180215, IMG submission 128871) | Enriched backyard soil microbial communities from Emeryville, California, USA - eDNA 3rd pass 37_C BE-Lig BY (version 2) (version 2) | ecosystem: Environmental > Terrestrial > Soil >...
CATACTAGCAGGATTTTTATCTCTTGGATTAGGAATTATTGGAATCATTTTACCTATCGTGCCGACAACGCCGTTATTACTTCTAGCGGCCTTTTGTTTTGTAAAGGGGTCCAAGAAATTTGACCGCTGGTTTAAAGGAACGGAAATTTATAAGAAATATTTAGCTGATTTTGTTAGAGACAAATCCATGACACGAAAGCAAAAATGGAGTATTCTGCTGTTTGCTGATGCCATGATTCTGATTGCTTTTTTCCTTACTGACAAAATCATCGTAAAAGTCATCCTGCTGCTTGTTATCGCTTATAAATATTATTATTTTATTACTAAAATTAAAACAGTCGATTAGTTAAAACACTATCATTAAACGAGGGAACAGGGCCGCCAAGGTAAAACTTGGCGGTCTTTTTGTTTTAAAAGATGAAATCAGACGTTTAGTATGAATCATACACAAAAAATAAACGTAAATGTATGAAATACAACACAATTGACCGTATATTCAGAATATATAGCAAATTATAATGAATCTATAAATACCACTAAAGCTTACTAACATAAAATGAAGGAGTGTTGGAAATGGGTATTATGCGAATTGGCAGAGCTGAATTAAGAGTGTTAGATCTTGAAGAATCTGTAAACTACTATACAAATATTATTGGTTTAGAAGAAGTTGGAAGAAGCGCAGGGAGAGTCTATCTGAAGGCTTGGGACGAATATGATCATCATAGCTTAGTACTTCAAGAGGCAGATTCGCCAGGACTTGATCACTTTGCTTTTAAAGTTCGAAATGAATCAGACCTTGAGTATTATGAAAGAAAAATTGAACAGTTTGGTTGTACGTTAAAGCGAGTTTCAAGGGGCACTCGACTTGCAGAAGGTGAAGCGATTCGTTTTACACTACCAACTGGTCATCAAATGGAGCTATATCACGAAATTGAGCACGTAGGAAAGAAAACAAGTACCTTAAACCCGCATCCATGGCCGGATGAAATGAAAGGGATCGCTCCACATCGTTTTGACCACGTTTTATTAATTGGTGAAGATGTCAAAACGGTTACGAGATTCTTTACAGAGACACTTGAAATGTTCCAAAGCGAAAAAATCATGACTTTGGACGGGGAAGATATGGTAGGCAGCTTCATGCATGCGCAAAATGGAAAAGCGCATGATATTGCGTTTATTAAAGGCCCAGACAATAAATTACACCATGCAGCCTTTAAGGTTGAAACTTGGTTTGATGTCTTGCAAGCCGCAGACCGACTTGCCAGATATGATGTGCCAATTGAAGTAACACCTACACGTCATGCGATGACAAGAGCAGAAACAGTCTATTTCTTTGACCCATCTGGAAACCGGAACGAAGCATATTCAGGCGGATATATCACTTATCCAGATTCACCAACCATTACCTGGACAGAGGATAAAATTGCTCATGGAATTTTCTATCATAGAAGAGAAATGATTGATTCATTCGTTAATGCACTTACTTAATAGAAAAGAGGTTAGGATATGCCAATCATTGAAGTCAAGTTATTTGGTGAACTTACACCAAGTCATAAAGAACAGCTGATTAAAGAAACATCTAATACCGTTTCATCCGTTTTAAATCTGCCATTAAGTACTGTGCGTGTGCTGCTTCACGAGCTGCCAACCGAAAACTGGGGAATTGAAGGAGAATCGGTAAAAAAGAGACTGGAAAAGGCAGAAAAATAGAAGAATCTTTTCTTCGTTAAAACTTGTAAGCGGTGTCAGGCTTGAATGGACAGTCTGGATTGAACATTCGCTACTAAATAATAAGGAGGAACAAGCAATATGGCCACTGATAACGTTTTGTTAAAAGGAAAAATGGATAGAGAAACATTACTGGCAAATGCCGAGGCGATTGGTAAAATGGCTGAGGCAGAAGCAATGGAAGCCGACAAAAATGGACATCTTTCTGATAAAGTATCCCAAGCTATGAAGGAAGCAGAGTTCCATAAATTGATGAAACCTAAGAAATACGGCGGTCATTCAGTCAATTTAACCTTGTATACGGAAATGATTCGTACGGTAGCCCGCCATAGTATGGCAGCAGCTTGGCTTGCTTATTTCTATTCTGCCCATGAAGTTTGGCCAGCGTATCTTCCTCCAAAAGGAAGGGATGTGGTTCTTGGAGGAGACACGCTGCTTGCTGATGTTGTGGCTCCTGTCGGTAAGGTAGAAAAGGATGGAGAGGGCTTCCGCCTATACGGACAATGGAATTTCTGCAGTGGTGTTCTTTCAAGTGACTGGGTTGGTCTTGGAGCAATGGCAGAACTAACTGAAGGAGAAGGACCTGAATATTGTTTATTTGTACTTCCAACGTCTGAAGTTGAAATCGTCCGTAACTGGGACACGATTGGTATGCGTGGGACAGGCAGTAACGGTGTTCTTGTTGAAGGGATTTATGTTCCACCGCATATGATCGTACCTGCTAAAAATCTATTTGCAACAGGAGTTCCTGTTGGAGAGGATTATGACAAGAACGATCCTGTCTATCGGATGCCGTTTATGCCACTGTTCTTACTGGGATTCCCAGCGGTTTCAATCGGCGGTATTGAAAGACTCATTTCAATATTCCAGGAGCGTACCGAAAAGCGTGTTCGTGTCTTTAAAGGCGGATCGAATGAAAGTAAATCCGGGGGCAGCCAGCGTCTTCTTGCTGAACTAAAAATAGAATTGGCAGCATGCTTGGGGCTTTTAGATCGCTATGTTCAAATTCTTGATAAGTGGCAGGAAGAAGGAAAAAATGTTGTTTCAGATGAGGAGCGCGAAGAGGTATTCGCCATAAGAGGACATATTGCAGCTAAAACAAGAGATATGGCTGTCAAAATCTTGACCACACTCGGAGGAACCGCTATTTATAAAGGAGATCCTGCTGAACTATTTACAAGGGATATTTTAGCAGTAAGCTCACATCCAAATAGTTTATGGGAAGATTCAATGGCTGCCTATGGCAGAACATTATTTGGATTACCGGGTGATCCAGTCTGGTAATCGTGTAATGAATTTACCTTTTTCTTTCATGGTTATAGCTGGTTCCGGATTGAAGATCTGTTCATGATCTTCAATCCGGAAATATAAAAGTCTACGTACATGGAACATGAACAAACCTATTAATTAAAACAAAGAAGGGAGGAGAGGGCATTTGGAAATTGAGTATGTAGGGCATTCCGAAGATGTTTCTTTCCTGAACCCTGAACCTTGTATTATGGCATTAGGTTTTTTCGATGGCGTCCATCTTGGTCATCGGAAGGTCATCGCTGAAGCGAAGGAAATTGCTAAAAAGAAAAACCTTAAGCTGGCAGTCATGACCTTTTTTCCACATCCGAGAGAAGTGTTTAGCTGTGAAAACACAAAGGTAAATTACTTAATGCCAATCGATGTCAAGGTTGAAACCTTTGGTGACCTTGGTGTTGACAAGGTATACGTGATTGAATTTACGAAGGGTTTTGCTGCCCTTTCGCCAAAGGCTTTTGTTCGCAACTATTTGATTGAACTTGGAGCACTTCACGTTGTAGCTGGATTTGACTTTACATACGGCTATAAAGGGTTGGGTAATATGCAAACCCTTCATCGTGATAGCGATTACTCTCTTCAAGTAACAACGGTTTCAAAGCTGGAGGAGGACGGCAGAAAGGTTAGCTCAACAGTCATTAGAGAAATGATTGCAGCAGGAGAGGTCTTAAAGGTGTCTAGTTACTTAGGAGATATCTATGAAACCAGGGGTGAGATTCTTCCCTTTTCTTTTGTAATGAAACAGGGTGCACTCCATGCTGAGGTCAAGAACACCCCCTACTACACACTGCCCAAAACCGGATTATACGAAATAGCAGCACAAATGGGAGAACGCACCTATTATGGTACAGCTTATGTACGTCTTACTAGTGCAGAAACCTCTATCTTTGAAATCCAGCTAGAATTGCCGCTTAAAAAATGGAAGGATTTGATGATAAAACTCAAATGGCTTAATCGGGTATCAGATACGAAACGAATCAAACCTGCAGCACGTACATCATATATGTTCTGATTTTTCAAAAATAAAAAGGAATTTTTACATTTTTATAGAATAATAATTATTATCTATCATCGGTATCTCTGTTGATAATAATGGTAAAAATTCCCTTGATTCATTATATAACAATACTTTACAAAAAGATTTGTTAATAAAGAAGGGGAGAAGAAGAATGTTAAACATTAAAGTAATCGATCAAAATGGTCCTATCATTACTTGTGGCGAGAATGAAACTCTACTGGATGCTGCGAACAGACAAGGAGTCAAAATCCCATATGGCTGCAAGGGTGGAGGCTGTGGAATGTGCAAAGTTAAAATAGAAGAAGGAGAATACTTTAGCAAGAAAATGTCTATGGCAGCATTGCCTGAAAGTGAAAGAGAGTTACATTACACACTGGCATGTAAAACATATCCGAGAAGTAATGTTTCGATGTTGACAGATCTATCAAAGGTTACAAATTTTCAATAGGTGGTGAATACATGGTAGCTAGTGGACTTCATTTAGAGCAGCTGTATAACGTTCCGGGTAAAAGCATCAAAAATGTTTCACTAGATCGCATGTTAACAATTCCTGCATCAGCACTTGGCACACTTCGCAAGGAACTGACAGAAACCATTGGTATAGAACGGGCGAAAGGGTTCTTGCTACGATACGGGTGGCATTGTGGAATAAGTGATGCGGAAAAAATCAAGAAAATGGATTGGGATAATCAAAAGGAGCTCTTGCGTGCAGGCCCTAAACTACATATACTCCATGGCTATTTGGAAGAAACCCAAGAAGTCACCGTTGAGGTGGATTTTTCAGCACAGACAATCAATCATGAGGCAATTTGGAAAAGTTCATATGAGGCTGAAGAATATCTCAAAGTGTTTGGAAAAAGTGACCATCCCGTTTGTCATACACTTGTTGGGTATGCAAGCGGATATTTAACAACCATTCTTGGTAAAAAGGTTATTGCTAAAGAAGTTGAATGTATGGCAATGGGTCATAAACACTGCCACGCTGTTTGTCATACCATTGAGGAATGGGATGGGGAATTAGATGAAGAGCTTAAATATTATGAATCGAATAGTATCATAGATGAATTGGACAACACATTCAAAAAATTAAAGGCTGAACGGGATAATCTTAGTAAGTTTTATGAGGCCCATCATATTTTAACGAAGGAAGTACTTCGGGAAAGTAATTTAAGTTCCATTGCAAAAGCGCTTTATAAGATTAGTGAGTTACCGGTTTTTATTGTAAATGAAGAAATGAATCCGCTTGCATACGCAGGTGCTGCAGAGCAGGATAGGATCTGTTTTACAGACAACTTGAAAAAGATGCAGAGCTCTTTACGTGGTGTAGGCGAAATTCATAAATCAACTAATTTAGAATTGTCCCATGACATGCACACACTCATTACCCCTATCTATTTGAATAAAAAAATAGTAGGTTATTGTTGTTTTCTTTATCGTGATCAAGTGCCGCAAGAGGTTGATCAATTATTTTTGGAACAGGGATCCATGGCATGTTCACTTTATTTAATGAATGAACGAACACGTATTATGACAGAGCAGCGAATCCAAGGCAACCTATTAGATGATCTGTTAGCCAATAGAATCTCTGAAGAGGAAATAAGGAAAAAAGCTTTTTATATTGAATTCCAATTAGAAGGCCCCTACTTTATGATTGGGCTTTCCAAACCTAAAGAAAGCTTAGAGGGTACGGATGACTATGGTGCTTTGCATGAGCTGACAAGTGATATTTCTCTATTCCTTAATGATCGAAAAATCAATGCGTTACTTGGGGAAAAACGGGGGCATATCGTCATTTTACTGACGGAAGGACTGCAGTTAACTAGTACAAAAAACAAGGAAGCTTTTTGTCAATCTCTTATTAATTTTTGCGCCAGGAAATACCCCGATTATCAATTAAAAGCAGGCATTAGCTCTAGTACTGAACGAATTGAAGAAGCAGCTCAGCTATTCGATGAAGGCCTATCCGCTTTAAAGGCTGCAAACGAAAGAAGAAAAGTTGTATTTTATGACTCTCTAGGCATTGAAGGAGTCATGTATCACATGAAAAATGTAAAGCCAATTGAAAAGTTTATCAAAAAAAAATTGGGGAATTTAATAAAAGAAGATAGATTAAAAGACATGGAATTAACGAGAACGTTATATTGTTATCTTAGTAATGGAAGTAACCTTTATAAAACAGCCAGAACGATGAGCCTTTCTATCAGCGGGTTACGATATCGATTACGGAAAATAAATGAAATTCTAGAAACAGACATTAATAATCCAAAGGTCGGATACCAAATCTTTCTAGCTCTTCAATTTTTCATTTATTGGGGAGGGATTGATTTAGAGGTCGATGTGGATTTGAATATAGATGGATATTAATAGACTAGTAATGACGGAGGTAATGGTTATGCAAAGTCCATATGAATACAGTGTTCACTTACCATCAAATTTGGAGGCAGGTAAAAAGTATCCTGTTATTTTCGGGTTACATGGAATCGGTTATAACGAAGAGGACATGCTCTCATTAGTTAACGATTTAAAGGAAGAGTTTATTTTAATTGGGATACGTGGAAATCTTACATATGAACAAGGATATGCCTATTATTATTTAAAAAGCTATGGTAATCCCGAACGTGAGTTATTCGATTCCAGCATCGAAAATCTGAAAGATCTGATTGAAAGTTCATATAAACAGTATCCGATTGATGAGGAACGGAAATATTTGATTGGTTTTAGCCAAGGTGCGATCCTAAGTATGAGTCTTGCCTTAATTCTAGGGGACTCCATTAAGGGTATTGTTGCTATGAATGGGTATATTCCAGAATTTGTGAAGGAGGAATTCCCTCTTAAATCCATTCAGCAGACTGCATTTTTCGTCATGCAGGGCGAAAAGGATGAGATATTCCCGATCAAAATTGGATTAGAAAATTATGAGTATCTTCAGCAGCATGCAGGTTCTGTCAAATATACCATCTATCCTTCTGGACATGTAGTGACAGAAGAAATGAAAAATGATCTCGTTTCCTGGATTGCAAAGGATGCTGTTGAAGCGAAGGTTGGGAAATAATATACGCTTAGTATAACAATGAAAAATTGCGTTCCGATAAAAGGGACGCCTTTTTTATGGAAGTATTTGATTCTTAAATGTAAAATAGCCCTATAATAGACTAGACATTGAATTAGTAGGAGTGACGATGAAAGTGTATTTAACACTAAAAGAGGCAGCGGAGTATTTGTCCTTATCTGAGCCTGTAGTTGAAAAGCTTATTCAGCAAAGACGAATTCGTGCGATTCATGACGGGGAACAATATTTAATCAGCAAGGAGCAATTCTCAACACATTTTAAACAGCTTGAAAGGTATAAAGAGCTCGTAGAAGAGTATTTAAGTGAGCCGATTCCGGAGGACAGGGATATAAAGGATGAGGATTAATAGAAAAAGGCTTAGACATTATGCTGTCTAAGCCTTTTTTGTCCGCAAATAGCTTACCTTTTCGTTTTTCTCCCATGGTCTGCTATTCCAACGCTTCAATGCAAGAAGACCTCTTATCCATTCGTCCATTCCTTGTGCTATCCAAATGCCGAGTAAGCCTAATCCAGCATGAATACCCAGTATATAGCTAAACACAACGGCAATTCCCCACATGAAAATAATGCCTGTGATCAGTGGGAAACGGGCATCACCCGTTGATTTTAAAGAGTTCATCAATACGATGTTCATCGCTCTTCCGGGTTCAATAAAAACAATCGCCCATAGAACAGGCAAGCCAATGGTTAAGATATTTATATCATCTGTAAATACACGTAAAACAGGGGAACCAATAAAGGCAAATATTAATGATACGCCGAGCGAGGCCGCCATCGCAATTTTTAATGTTCGAATTCCACGCCGGAAGGCAAGCTCATATTTTTTACCGCCGATGTATCGTGCAACTAAAAGCTGTGTACCCATGGCAATGGCCATCGTAAATAAAAAACAAAGCATGGAAATATTAACAATATACACACGGGCCGCAAGGGAAGAAGCACCAAGAGAAACAACGAACCCTGTTATGATTAATTGTGAAAACTGATAGGATACACTTTCACCAGCCGATGGGAGGCCAATCGAAAGAAGTCCTCTAAAATCCTCTTGATTGATCTTAATAATGTCTTGTATTTGTATCGAGAATGAAAGTCTTCGAACGATCAAATAAAGCAGCATGATAACGGAAATGGCACGTGCAGTAACAATCGCCCATGAAACACCCGTGACACCTGTTATTGGTAAACCGAATGCTCCTGAAAGGGCAATGATATTACCTCCAATGCTTATGAGGTTCATCAGTACTGTGACAAACATGGATTCTTTTGTGAAGCCGTAGCTCCTGAGGACGGCACTGAGTGCAAGTGAGAGGGATTCGAAAAACAGTGATAGCCCGCAAATCTTGATGAAAATAAGTCCAAACTCAAATATCTTTCCTTCAACATGAAAGAGTTGTAGTAAATGTTCTCCAAAAAAGAAGACGATGAGAGCGACAATAACACCAAACCAAAAGTTCATGCCAAAGGCAGAGCGTGCCATCTTTCTCGCTTCCTGAAGCTTTCCTGCTCCTAATTTTTGGCCTATTAATATCGTTGCACCAACGGATGTTACGTTGAAAACTAAAATAAATATATTTAGCACCTGGTTAGCGACACCAACTCCTGCAGCGGCAGAGTCAGAATAATGGCTAAGCATAAAGGTTGCGATAATCCCCATACTCATGTGCAAGGCAATTTCAATAAAGAGAGGCCATGTTATTTGAAAGAGTGTCTGTTCTTGATAGTTGTCCTGTTGTTCATTCAAATGATGTAATCGCTCCTTTATTTTTCTATAACAATACCAATTTATTTTAATGCTATTTTATAAAAAGTAAAGGGAAGAGTTTATCGTGGCATGGAAAAGGCTGTTCCTCAACAAAAAAAGCTTAGATGAGTGGTCATCTAAGCGTTATATAACAAATGATTAAACATATGGACAGACGTTTAACTTACAAGCATCAACAAGCATGGCATTTGCTTCATCCATCTTGCCTTTGTCAAGCTCTTCTAAAGCAATGGCAATATTTATAAAGGCATTATATTGAAGATTGACTCCGTCTAGACAGCTGTTATGAATCTTTTGTAAAGCAGGTGATTGTACCTCGATGTAGTTTAATTTTGTTAGAAATTCATAATATACAGGTATGACGTCATATATCAACGTATTGTAGAGTTCTTGGTCCGTTGTATAATTGTCCCCTGTAACGTGTTCAAAGGCAGCAATTGCCTTATTCTCCAAATAGGAAATGCCCGCAAGCTTATCATGTAAATAAAAGTTGATTTCCTTTAGGACAGGGTCCCGATAACAACTGGACAAAATCGAGGTTAAAAATAAACCCGGAGTCAATAAAAATCTCTTCAATCAAGTTCCACCCCCATGAGTTCAATGTATGAAGATTGAAAAATAAATATACATTGATTACTAGAGGTTTGATTTTTAATAAAGCCTCGTTTTCCCAACAAAAAGACCTGATTCTCAAGGAATCAGGCCTCTGTAAATTATAATTTAAACGAACTCTTCAGAGACACAATCATATTAAAGACTGATTTTTCCGGTGTGGAATGCTTAGGATCTACATTGAAGTAGCCATGACGGAAAAACTGGAATTTGTCCTGCGGCTTAACGTCCTTCATATTGGGCTCGATAAAGCCGTTGATAATTTGCAGTGAATTCTTGTTTACATGGTCAAGGAATGTGGTTTCTTCTCCTGATTCGGCTGCTTCGTTCAATTCATCATCAAGAATTAATGGCTCATATAAACGGAATTCAGCTGGAATCGCTTGAGTCGCCTCAACCCAATGAAGGGTTCCCTTTACCTTTCGGCCGGTAAATCCGGTTCCGCTCTTTGTTTCAGGATCATACGTACAACGAAGTTCAATGACATTTCCTTGTTCATCCTTTATTACTTCTTCACATTTAATGAAGTACGCGTGCTTTAAACGGACCTCATTACCAGGGAAGAGACGGAAATATTTCTTCGGCGGATTCTCCATGAAATCATCCTGTTCAATATAAATTTCACGGGAGAATGGAATTTGTCTAACACCCATTTCTGGATTTTCCGGATTGATTTCCGCTTCCAGCATTTCAACCTGTCCTTCAGGATAGTTGGTTATAACGACCTTTAATGGACGCAGGATCCCCATTGTACGAGGTGTCTTTAGCTTTAAATCTTCTCTAACAAAATGCTCAAGCATGGCTGAATCGGCCGTACCGGCATTTTTCGAAACACCGGTTTCTTTTACAAACTCACGAATCGCTTCAGGAGTGTAGCCTCTTCTACGCAGCCCTGAGACTGTCGGCATACGAGGATCGTCCCAGCCATCTACAAACCCTTCTTCTACCAGCTGCTTTAGCTTGCGTTTACTCATTACCGTATTCGTAATATTTAAGCGACCGAATTCATATTGCTGTGGCTTGCTTTCCATTTCACATTCTTCCACAACCCAATTATAAAGCGGACGGTGGTCCTCAAATTCAGTTGTACAAATGGAATGGGTTACACCCTCAATGGCATCCTCAAGCGGGTGAGCAAAATCATACATAGGATAAATGCACCATTTATCACCTGTGTTATGGTGTGTAGCATGTGCCACGCGATAAAGAACAGGATCACGCATATTTAAGTTTGGTGAGGTCATATCAATTTTTGCTCTTAGAACCTTTGTACCATTTTCAAATTCGCCATTTTTCATTCGATCAAATAGGTCAAGATTTTCCTCAATTGAACGATCGCGATAGGGACTTTCCTTTCCCGGCTCAGTTAATGTTCCACGGTACTCGCGAATTTGCTCTGCTGTTAAATCATCAACATAGGCCTTGCCTTTTTTTATTAGCAGTACAGCACGCTCATACATTTCATCAAAATAGTTTGAAGCGTAGAAAAGTCCGTCCCATTCAAATCCAAGCCATGATACGTCTTCTTTAATCGAATCTACAAATTCTTGGTCTTCCTTCGCAGGATTGGTGTCATCGAATCGTAAATTTGTTTTGCCGTTAAATTCATCAGCAAGTCCAAAGTTAATTACGATTGATTTAGCATGTCCAATATGTAGATAGCCGTTTGGCTCAGGAGGGAAACGAGTAATAATTTCCTTGTGTTTTCCTGACTCAATATCTTCCTTTATAATACTCTTAATAAAATTAGATGAGTTATTTTCCAACCTAAATCAGCCTTTCCTAGGTTTATATTTACACCATTATAGCAAATAAAAAAGCAACCCTTAAACGAATTTGCGATATTTTCTTATTATAACCATATTTTTTCGACAAAAACCGATTGTTTGCTTTAATGCAGTACCGCGGCGGGGGACTGTCCCCCAGCATGGTACTGTGTTAAAATGTTACAAAGATTTAAGCTAAAAGTCATTATTTTTACAGGCTGATGTTTGGTAGAATACAAGGATAGGGTATTGTTGTGGTAGACAGAGTAATATTTACATATAGATAGTGAGTGAATTTTACTTGGGGGGCGAGAAGTAGTGACAACAGAAAAACAATTAATTGATAAAATGTATTATGAAACCTTTCTGAATGGAAATCCGAAGCTGGCTCCAATCCAAGTTCTCGGAGAAGCATATATGGAAGAGCTGACAAAGGATATACCTGATTTATCAGCTGTCCGTTTTGCTCAGGGAGAAGTGTATTTTCATAGCAAGGATTACGAAGCAGCGATTTTTAAATGGGAAAATATTCAAAATGAATGGGAACCGTGGGCCAAGAAAAATATGGCCGATGCCTATTTCCAGCTGGGGCACCTGCCTACTGCTGAAGAAATCTACAAAGCCATTGAAACAGAAGATATGACTTTGATGACGGAAGTGGCACTGCAATTATTTTCCTTATATATAAAACAGAAAAAGACGGAATCAGCCAGTCAGGTGATTAAGGAAACCGTCGCCCGAAATCCGGATTATGAACATGTAACAGCGCTGGCACGTTCCTTTTTTGAGGAACACCAGGATTGGTCAAGTGCAATTGAGCTTGCCTGGGATGAAGCCCAAAGGCTTGAATCCGTTGAGTGGTATGATGCTCTAATCGGATATGCAACAAAAGGCGTAACGCAAATAAAGGAGCCAGCCTTCTTTGAAGAAGGGTTGTTTGTCTTAGCAAAGGTTGATAGTGAACGCTTTGAAAGGCTTGCGGCGGCACTTTGGAACAACTTTAAGAAGAGTGATGCACACTTGGCCTGGGTGATGGTTATGGACCGGGTAATTGTAAGAATCACTCCTGAAAACATTGGTACCTGGAACACTCTTTCAAGCCTATATGAAGAGTCCTATTTAAGCTTAATCAATGGGACACATCTAATTAGTGAGGTTGGGGCAACCATTCCAAGCCTGTTAACGAATTGGATGAAGATTTGTGTCTCAAGCCATGCATTGGCTGCAGCGGCAGCTGTTATTTCCTGGAATGAAATGTTCCCACGAACGTTAGACGCCTCAACGATCTATGAGGCTGAAAATAGATTGCTAGAATTGGAAAAACAAAATAATGGTTATGAGGAAGCAGTAAGGCTTTCAAATGAGGTCCTGCATTGGGCAACAAAGCATGACCTACATGTCACGAAATCATTGACATGGATTATGAGCTCCATCAAAAATCTTGAGTCGTATAAGCTTTTAGTAGTTGGATCGGATGAAAGCGGAAAGTCCTCTGCCATCAATGCGATGGTCGGATATCCAATCCTTCCTGAAGACAACAAAGCACTAGTGTTGCTTGATTACGATGAACAATCTGGGATTAGAGAAATTGCTGATTCTGAAATTATTGAGGTGGAACGAATTGAAGAGCAGCCTTCCTTCCGGTATCAGCGTTCCTATCATGCAAAGCTGGAGAGTCCATTTCTGCAGAAGCATCGTATTTCACTTATGGATACACCTAGTATCAATGACAGCAATGAGGTACTATCCTGTTTACATGCAGCAGACGGCGTCTTATTTGTATTGAATGCGAACAATCCTTTTACTGAAAAAGAACAGCAGGTACTTCAGCAAATTAGAGAGAAAATGCCGAATATCGATATTCATTTCCTCTTAAATAAAATGGATGCAGTCTATGATGAACGTGATCAGACAATTGTCGAAGCGAAGACAAAGGTAAAGAGCACCCTGTCAAATGCCGGTGTATTTGCGTTTTCTCCTCATTACGAAGAGAATAGCCAGGGAAGTGATTTTGGAAAATTCTTTGCCACTCATTATAAACAGAAGAATCTTATTGTCGGACGCACAACAAATCTGCTTTATTTTATAAGAAGATTAATTGTATATCTATTAAATAAACGCATCGAAAAAGAGAATTCTCTTGTTGATTCTATTAAATGGAATGAAGAAATGGTTTCTAAATTAAACGGAGCCATCCATCAAATTGGTGATAAAGAAGCCGAAAAGGTACGGGTGCTAGCGAGGGGCTATCAGTCCATTAAGGATAAAATGAAAATGGAATTGCTGGAAAGGATTCCACAAATATTAAGAGGCTGCTCAGAATATATCCAGGAAGACAGCGATTTTGGGCATCTGCACCTTGAACTAAATGAAGAAATGAATAAACGAGTAGAAAACTATTTAGTTGAAACAGCCTTGCCTGATTACTACAACCATATTCAAACCTGGATCCAAGACTGCACTGCTGAATTTAATGATGTACAATTTTCAATTAATGAGATGTGCGACAGCTTTAATGCTTTATATGATGAGGACAAACTGCAGCTTGATTGTGACTTCAAGGTCCTTGATGACTGGCGCCGTGATGCGGACCGTTTGACGACAGCGATTAATTGGGAAAAAATGAATATCTTACTGCGCTTTACACCATCCCAATTTTTATTGAAAAGTGCAGGGAAATTGCTTGGAAGTATTTCGCAAAACAAATCGATGCTGTATAACAAATATAAGCAATTTGTAGAAACAGAGGATTATCAGGAAGCAGCTTCTCAGATTGCCAACAGATTCTTGCAGCCTTTCGAACTGTTTGAAAAGTCGATTGAACGTGATATTAGGATCTTCTTCAGAAATCCATTGGCCGTCCTAAATCAAACCGTTGAGGAGTCACGATTGGAGATTTCCAGCAATAAGGATGAATTATCTAAAATGCGCGAAAATCCTGAATGGTACCAGGATCCGCTTACTTTCTTTGAGTTAAAACTTCGTCAAAACGAATGGCTCGATCAAAAGGAAAGTAAAATACCAGTATAATGAAAAACAGAGGGTTTAGGATTTTAGGCGTTACAGCTTGAAATCCTAGACCCTTCTTTTAAAAAGGAGTGGGGACGAATGGGAACGGCTATGCAAAACAGAGTTATACATACAAGGAAAATGCTGCGTCAGCACATGATTGAAACTATTTTAAATGAATTTGATGAACAGTGTATGGGGCTTACTCGTGAGCAGCGTAGGGAAAAATATAAAAAAATGCTGGAAAGTCCTTTTCGCTTTTTTCGCGGAAGCGCCTACTTATTTTACTATGACATGTCAAATATCCCGTTCTCGTTTCATACACCGAAGGATAAGTCAGCATGGATTCAAGGCGATTTACATATGGAGAATTTTGGAGTATTTCAAAATGAACAAGGTGAGATTGTCTATGATGTAAATGATTTTGATGAGGGATACATCGGCTCCTATTTATACGATGTTTTGCGGATGGCTACCAGCATTGCCTTATTTTGCGACGCACAATCCTTAAATGAAGAGGAACAAAAGGAAAGAATTGTTCATTACCTAGAGGCTTATTATAAGCAATTAAAACGCTTTAAGAAGAAAAAGGATGACCCACACACACTAACTTTTACTAAAGAAAATACAACAGGTCCTGTGAATAAGGTTCTAAAAAAGCTTGTTAAAAGACAGACGAATCATTTATTAAGGGATATCACTTATATTAATGAAGAAAACAGGCGGGTATTTGCCTGGTCAAATGAAATTCAGTCTGTAACTGAAGAAGAACGACAAACACTTATGGGTTTATGGGATACCTATATTCATTCGATAGACCCTGAGGATAAACGGGAACGCTCTCATTATTCGATTAAGGATATGGCTCGTAAGCATGGGTCAGGTACAGCCTCCATTGGGCTTGAGCGTTACTATATTCTAGTTGAGGGCGGAAAAGAGGCCCTTGGACAGGATGATTTAGTATTAGAGGTAAAAGAGGTCCGCACGCCGGTGCCTGCTTATTTCCTGCCTTACAGGGAGTTATTCTGGCAAAAATACCAGCATCAGGGCCATCGTGTCATTACTACACAAAAAGCCATGCATCATTTAGAGGACCCTTATTTAGGGTATTTAACAATTGATGATCGTCATTTCTTCGTTCGGGAACGGTCTCCCTATAAAAAGAAAGTTAAGGCAAAATGGATGCAGACTACAGCAGACATTGATTCAACGTTAAATATAATGGGAAGAGCTACGGCGAAAATTCATGCCCGTGCAGATGTGGACGTACACGATGAACTTTTTTCACATCATAGTGAAGAGGAGATATTATCGGCCATAGGAGAGCAATTTGAATCATTCTGTTCTCAAATTGTCTTTTCCTCTATTACGTATAAAGAACAGGTGAAACGAGATTATGAGCTATTCTGTGAATGGGTGCAGAAGGAATTTCTTGAAACGGAAGAGCCGATCGTTCAATCATGATAGACGACTGACGTCTAAATCAACAGGCAGGAAATTATTTGGAAAAGAGTCTCAAAAACTTGAGATTCTTTTTGCTTTACACGAATAAACATTACTATGACTCATTCTTTTACTATCGAGTTCGTCGGGAGGGTTTTTCGTGAGTATTGGCTATATTAATGGCAAATACATTCCGTTGAATGAAAGGGCCATTCCTCTTGAGGAAAGGGGATACCAATTTGGGGACGGAATTTATGAGGTTATTCGTGTATACAATGGTAAGCCCTTCATGCTAAATGAGCACTTGGAAAGGCTAATAAAAAGCGGTAATGGTATTAAACTAAAGATACAACAGAGCATCGAGGAATTTAGAAGCCTGGTGAATGAAGCAATCGCTAAATCAGGGCTTGCGGATTGCTGTGTTTATTTGCAAATTACACGGGGAATATCCGCTAGAAATCATCTTTTTCCCGATGTTCCTATCTCCATTTCTATGACGGTTAAACCTGTTGTTCCGTTACAAAAGTCAATCAGAGAAAAGGGAGCAGCTGCGATTATTCACGAAGATGAACGCTGGGCCAATTGTTATATTAAATCGTTAAATTTACTGCCAAATGTTTTGGCCAGACAAACTGCATTCGAGAAGGGCTGCTTCGAGGCTATTCTGGTAAGAGGCGCCATGGTAACAGAAGGAACAAGTTCTAATGTTTTTATTGTGAAGCAGGGAAAGGTATATACTACCCCATTATCAAGAAATATCCTCGCTGGAATAACAAGAATGGCTGTTAAGAAGTCATGTAAAGAGGTGAGCGTTGAGATCATCGAGCAAGCCTTTTCAAAGGAAGAGCTCTTCCAGGCAGATGAGGTATTTATCACAAATACAACTTCAGAAATAGTACCTATTGTGAAAGTGGATGGACAGATAATCGGGAACGGACTACCTGGTGAGTACACATTGAAACTTTATCATAAACTGCAGCAGTTTGTTGCAGACTTAAAGGAGTAGCTATGCATATTATTGATCTTCATTGTGATGCGCTAATGAAGCTAAGGGATGCAAGAGGAACGTTATCTTTTGCTGATGGCGCTGATTTAAATACAAATAAAGAAAGGTTAAGAAAGGGAAATGTCAAGGTACAATGCTTTGCTATTTTTATCGAGCCTGATATCCCTTCAGACCAGCAATTTCAAGCCGCACTTGAACAGATTGACTATTTTTACCGTGAAGTGTTGGCGAAGAATCCGGAAATGAAGCAGATTACGAAATGGTCTGATTTTGACCAACTAATGGAGGATGAGATCGGAGCCATGCTTACTCTGGAAGGGGTTGAGGCTATTGGTAATGACATCACGAAGCTTCAGATCCTTTATCAGCTTGGTGTACGCTCGATAGGCTTAACGTGGAACCATGCGAATCTTGCAGCTGATGGTGCATTAGAACCCCGAGGAGGAGGGTTGACTGCATTCGGGAAAGAGATTGTCAGATGGAATAATGATCATCGTATATTAACAGATGTATCACATCTTTGTGAACGCTCTTTTTGGGATGTAATTGAGCTTGCCAACTATCCGATTGCAAGTCATTCTAATTCCCGCAAGCTTTGTAATCATCCTCGAAATTTAACAGATGAGCAGGCAAGGGCCATGTTTAAAAGCGGAGGTATGATCCATGTTGTCTATTATCCCGATTTTATTAAAGAAGAGGGAGCACCGGCATCAATTGATGATTTGATTGCTCACATTGATCATTTTTGCTCTCTTGGAGGAAAAATGCAAATCGGACTAGGATCTGATTTTGATGGGATTTCTACTTTTGTTCAGGATTTAGAAAATGCTTCAATGCATCCAAATCTAATTAATAAGCTTCTTCGCTATTTTAAAGAAGAGGATGTCAAAGGGTTTGCATTCCAAAACTTTCTTAATAACCGGCCGCAGGATATGTAGCCTTTTGGAGAATAATGAAAGGGCTTTTATAGGGTTTTTTCTTTTAATTAAGAAAAAAATGTCGATTGTCTATAATAGGAGTACAAATGTCCTTTCCGGGAAGAAAAAACTATTGCAATTTTTTAGAAAAGGGAGGATAATAATGAAATATAAATTTGACTGAAAATTAGGATATAGGAGATGATGAAATGAAGGTAGTAAAATTTGGCGGAAGCTCTTTAGCATCAGGAACACAGGTTGAAAAAGTATTTAATATCGTTTTGTCTGATCCTCAAAGAAAAATTGTTGTCGTATCAGCACCCGGTAAACGGTATAGTGATGATATAAAAGTGACAGATCAATTAATTTCCTTAGGTGAGGCATGTTTAGCAGGTAAAGCGGTTGAAGAGGAATTAAAGGCCGTTCTAAAAAGATATTCTCTTATCGCAGAGGAATTGCAGATTTCTTCGGCGATTATTGATGAAATTGAACAAAACCTCTTGTCCATTATGAATCAGGATAAAAGTAAGCCTGAATTGTTTATTGAGGCCATGAAAGCAAGCGGAGAAGACAATAATGCAAAGCTTGTTGCAGCTTATTTTCAATCAAAAAATGTAGAAGCACATTATGTCAGCCCAAAAGAGGCTGGACTTTATGTGACAAATGAACCTGGAAATGCCCAGGTACTGCCGGAATCCTATGATAACTTGTACCGTTTACGTGAGCGTTCAGGTATTTTAATTGTTCCCGGATTCTTTGGCTACAGCAAAGAGGGGGATGTATTAACGTTCTCACGCAGCGGCTCTGATATTACAGGTTCAATCTTAGCAAATGGTGTGAAGGCTGATTTGTATGAAAACTTTACTGACGTTGATGCTGTTTACACTGTTAATCCTTCAATTGTCAATAATCCGAAAGAAATTCGCGAATTAACCTATCGTGAAATGCGTGAACTTTCCTATGCAGGATTTTCTGTATTCCATGATGAGGCCTTAATTCCTGCTTTCCGTGCAGGTATTCCTGTACAGGTAAAGAACACAAATAATCCTTCTGCACCTGGGACTAAAATTGTGAATAAACGTGCAAATACGAATGGTCCTGTGATTGGAATTGCAAGCGACGATGGTTTTTGCTCCATTTACGTTGGAAAGTATTTAATGAATAGAGAAATTGGGTTCGGACGTAAGCTTTTGCAAATTCTTGAGGAATTCAACTTAAGCTATGAGCATGTTCCATCTGGAATTGATGATATTACTGTCATTCTTCGCGAGGATCAAATGGATGAAGCGACAGAAAGGGAAGTAATTAAGCGAATCCAAATCGAGCTTCATGCAGATGAAGTAGAGATTGAGCACCATCTTGCCTTAATTATGGTTGTAGGAGAAGGAATGCGTCATAATGTCGGAACAACTTCTAGAGCAGCAAAGGCACTAGCCGATGCAGGAATCAATATTGATATGATTAACCAAGGATCATCAGAGGTTAGTATGATGTTTGGAGTAAAGGCTCACGATGAGAAAAGAGCCGTGCAAGCATTATACAACGAATTTTTTGCATCAGTATTAGCATAATTAAATCTGGTGTCAGGCACCCCAAAAAGACAAAAGACTGTATTTGTCCATCTGTGGTGCCTGACACCTTTTTTGTAGTAAAAAGGCCGGTGAGATGCTTCATACATCTCGCCGGCCTTTGGTGGTTGTGGTCATTTATTAGTGTTTAATATTATTTATTACACGCCTTTGTATGCTTTGCGATAGATTTCAGCCAGCTCAGTTACAAGAGGCATCTTAGGGTTGGCAGTTGTACACTGGTCTTCGAATGCGCGGTCAGATAATAGATCTAATCTGCTTTCGAATTCCTTCTTGTCAATTCCCTGTGATTCAATGCTCATAGGAACATTCATGCTCTTAGCTAGGTTAATGATAGCTTGAACTAGGCTTTCGACACCTTCTTCTGTCGTGCGAGCAGGAAGTCCTAGAATTCTAGCAATCTCAGCATAGCGCTGATCTGCAATAAAGTGCTCATATTTAGGGAATGCAGCAAGTTTCGTTGGTCTTGTTGCATTGAAACGAATAACATGTGGCATAAGAATCGCATTGGCACGTCCGTGTGGAACATGGAACTCAGCTCCAAGCTTATGAGCTAAAGAGTGGTTAATTCCAAGGAATGCGTTTGTAAACGCCATACCTGCGATTGCTGATGCATTATGCATTTTTTCACGGGCTTCTTCATCACTTGGATTTGCATATGCTTTTGGCAGATATTCGAACACTAACTGAATGGCTTTGATTGCAAGACCATCAGTGTAATCATTTGCCATAATGGATACATATGCTTCAATCGCATGTGTTAAAACGTCCATACCTGTATCTGCTGTAACTCCTTTAGGCAGAGTCATAACAAACTGTGGATCAATGATCGCTACATCTGGTGTTAACTCATAGTCTGCTAATGGATACTTCATATTATTAGCTTTATCGGTAATAACAGCAAATGATGTCATTTCTGAACCAGTACCGGAAGTAGTTGGAATGGCAACCATCTTAGCCTTTTTACCAAGGGATGGGTACTTAACAATACGCTTTCTGATATCCAAGAATTTTTGCTTTAAGCCAAAGAAGTCAACATCATCATGCTCATAGAACAGCCACATACCTTTAGCAGCGTCCATTGCAGAGCCTCCGCCCAATGCGATAATTACATCCGGCTCGAAGTTTCTCATCATTTGAGTACCCTTCATTACTGTATCAAGAGAAGGATCTGGTTCAACTTCAGAGAAGATTTGATAGTGAACATTATTTGGATGCTGATCTAAATAATGAGTCACCCTATCTACATATCCAAACTTAACCATCGCTGGGTCAGTTACAATGGCAACCTTTTTAATGCCTTCCATAACAGCTAAATATTGGACTGAGTTTTTATAGAAATAGATCTTTGGCGGAATCTTGAACCATTGCATATTTTTGTTTCTCCTTGCCATGCGCTTGACGTTAATTAAGTGTGTAGTCGTTACGTTAGCTGAAACAGAGTTGCCTCCAAAGGATCCGCATCCAAGTGTTAATGATGGTACCAATGAATTATAAAGGTCACCGATTGCACCCTGTGAAGATGGAGAGTTAAGAACTAGACGACCTGCCTTCATTCTTCTGCCGAACTCATCTTTAACCTCTTGACTATTAGAATGAAGCACTGCAGTATGGCCAAGTCCGCCGAATTCGAGCATTTCTTCAGCGCGTTTTAAGCCTTCTTCAGTAGAGTTTACCTTGATGCATGCCAATACAGGACTTAATTTTTCACGTGAAAGCGGATGGTCAGCACCAACACCTGTTAATTCTGCAATCAGTATCTTTGTGCCTTCAGCTACTTTCACACCAGCCATTTTGGCAATATCAACGGCGGATTGTCCAACAATAAATGGATTTACTGCACATGTATTTTCGTTAATAACCAATTTCTCAACCTTAGCTTTTTCTTCAGCATTTAAGAAATGACAGTTATGAGAAATTAATTCTTGCTTTACAGCATCATAGATTTCTTTATCAACAATAATTCCTTGTTCAGACGCACAGATCATTCCATTGTCAAAAGTCTTGGAAAGAACGACGTCATTTACAGCGCGTTTAATATTGGCTGTTTTCTCAATATAGGCAGGAACGTTACCTGGTCCTACTCCAAGTGCCGGCTTTCCGGAACTATAAGCAGATTTAACCATTCCGCCTCCTCCTGTTGCAAGAATTAAAGAAACCCCAGGGTGATGCATTAACTGTGTTGTTGCTTCTAAAGATGGGTTTTCAATCCATTGAATACAGTTTTCTGGTGCTCCAGCCTTAACAGCTGCATCTCTTAAAATTCTCGCAGCTTCGCTAGAGCATTTTTGTGCAGATGGGTGGAAGGCAAAAATAATTGGGTTACGTGCTTTAATAGAGATTAATGATTTAAACATGGTTGTAGAAGTTGGGTTTGTTACAGGTGTCATAGCGCAAATAACACCAACCGGCTCAGCGATTTCTACCACGCCAGCAAGTTCATCCTCATTGATAACTCCTACAGTCTTGTAATTTTTAATTGTATTCCATATGTACTCTGTACCAAAAATATTTTTAATAATCTTATCTTCATAAACACCACGCTTCGTTTCTTCAACTGCTAGTTTAGCTAATGGCATATGCTGGTCAATACCTGCAAGGGCCATTTCATGAACGATGTTATCAATTTGTTCTTGGTTGAAATTCTTAAATTGTTTTAAAGCTTCTTGGGCGTTTGATACTAGAGTGTCAATCATTTTAGTGACAGCCATTTCTTTAGTTAACTCTTTTTCTTTGATAGCCATGACAAAACCCCCTGATTAATAGATGCTTTTATGAAGATTATAAATATTTGGTACAGTTTTCATTATAAATGAAAGGGCTTACATTGTGTTTGTCTAATTATAGAATAATATTGTATGGAAAGTAGTATATGTCACAGTTTCAATAATTTTACAAATTCCCATAGAAAAAAGAGACTGATGATTTTATCAGTCTCATACTCTATCTATTTACTTAACTCGCTCTAAAAGAAGGTTTAACTGCTTTTATCTGTCTGCGGACAGCGGCTAATAAAATGAATCCACATATCAGCAGTAAAACACTTGTTGTGATAAAAACAGAACCAAAACCAAAGTATCCTGAAATAATACCACCAATTGAAGGACCAATCATATTTCCAAGGAATTGGAGGCTTGTGTTATATCCTAATACTTCACCCTGCATGGCAATAGGTGCTTCTCGGCGTATATAGGCAACCCTTAACGGAATCAACCCGCCCATCGCAGCTCCAAGCACGAACCGAATAACAAGAAGATGCCAATACTCTGTAATAAAGGCCCCAGGAAGATAAATGATTCCTGTTACAAACAAGAGGATAACGAGCAGTTTAATATGTCCAAAACTATCTCCAAGGCTTCCCCATTTTCGTGCCATCAGTAAATTTCCCAGGCCTGTTAAGGAAAAGGCTAAACCAGAGAAAAAGGCTAAATTTGCAGCACCGTGTAATTCACTGACAAACAAGGATAGAATGGGCTGGATGCTAAAATTAGCAACCTGGATAAGCGTTGATAAAAGCAAAACAGTAATCATAACAGGGTTATGGATAATATGACTTAAGACCTCTTTGCTGGAATAGCTCTTCTTTTCATTGGCCTTTGCTTTTAATCTAAATTCCTTCGTTGTTAATACTAGAATGACTGAAATAACGATGCTGAAGGAGGTTGTTTGGAAGGTAGCAGCAAAGCCGACAGAATCCGCGAGCAAACCACCTAGAAGCGGCCCCATCAAACTCCCGGTAATATTTCCAGTTTGTAAGGTTCCGAGTACCCTCCCTGCTTTTTCCTTAGATGTCTGTGTTGAAATATAGGCCTGTGACATCGGAATAAAGCCGGTAAAAATGCCTGTGAAAAATCGAAGGATAAACAACTCAAAAACAGATGAAACAAATCCCATTAGAAAGAGTGATGTGGCTAATCCGAGACCAGAGAAAATAAGGATTTTCTTTCGTCCGTAATGATCTCCGACTTTTCCCCAAATAGGTGCAAAAATAAATGCCGTTACAAACGTAACAGCAAAGGTCCATCCTGCCCAATGCTGTACATATGTTGAAGAGTAATCCCCAAAGGTTTCAATTAATAGTGAAATAAAGGGGAGAACCATTGTCATACTTGCACCGACAAAAAAGTTTGCAAACCACATAATCCGTAGATTACGACGAGCTTGCTTTTGTTCTAGCATTCTATAAACACTTCTTTCCTCGAATATTTCGTGAAACTAAATATATATTTAATATCATAGTCCATTTACTAGAAAAAATGAAGGAATTAACCTTACCAGTTGAAATCCTCTAAGGTTAATGGTTGGGTGAAATGGATCATTTTAGTAGGATGAAATATTTTAATAATATTCAGAAAACATGTATGATTTAATTAACTACATTCCTTTCATTCAAAGGATGCAAGGCAGTAAAAGCTTATCAACTGGAGGAGGCTTCACATGGCAAGTGTTTTTTCATTTTTAAAACCCTATCGATTTCCAGCATTATTTGCTCTAGTCCTAATGCTAATTGAGTTAGCTGTCGAACTCATACAGCCGTACCTAATGGCAAAGGTAATAGATGAAGGGATCTTAAAGGAGCAGCTTTCCACAGTATTGCTTTGGGGTGGCGTAATGACAGGTATTTCTCTTCTATCGTTTCTGTCAGGCGTGACAAACTCCTTCTATGCGGCGCATGTAAGCCAAAGCTACGGCAATGATATCAGAAGAGTACTATATGAAAAGATACAGCGCTTCTCATTTGCCAATTTAAATCAATATCCTACTGCTTCTCTCATCACACGGCTGACAAATGATGTCACACAGCTTCAAAATACGATCTTTATGGGATTACGAATCATGATGAGGGCGCCATTACTCATTATTGGTGCCATGATTATGGCGTTTGTTGTTAATAGTAAGCTGGCTCTTATTCTTATCGTAACGGTTCCATTTGTGTTCCTTTTTCTTGTGTATGTATTGCAAAAAGGTAGAAAGCAGTTCGGAGAAGTTCAGAAAAGGCTTGATAAGGTAAATAGCGTGATGCGGGAGAACCTAACCGCCATGAGATTGATTAAGGCATTTCTACGGCAAAAGCATGAATCAAGCCGCTTCAATCAGGAAAGCTCACAGCTGATGGAAAAAACATCAGATGCATTAAGATTCATGGAAACGATTATGCCGATATTGCTATTTGTTATGAACGTCAGTATTCTGGGCCTGCTATGGTTCGGCCGTGCTGAAATCAATCAAGGCGGTGTCAAGGTAGGAGAGGTTGTTGCGATCATCAATTATGCACTGCGGATTACCTCGTCATTATCAGTTCTGTCCTTTATTGTTTCTGCCTTTTCACGTTTCAGGGCCTCGGCGGACAGGGTTTCAGAGGTATTAACCGAGAAGGTTGACCAACATGATCATGATGGAGGAACAGAACAGTATGCTTCTTTGACAGGTAAGATTGAATTTAAACAGGTTTCTTTTCGTTACCCTGGAACAGCCGTAACCGTCATTGAGGATCTATCCTTCGTGATCAGACATAAGCAGACCGTTGCTGTACTTGGGGCAACCGGTTCTGGAAAAACATCATTATTTCAGCTTATTCCTCGGTTATACGATGCTGATCAAGGGGAGGTTTTAATTGATGATCAGAATGTAAATCGGTTTAACATGCAGCAGCTTCGAATGCAGATTGGCTATGTCCCGCAGGAATCCTTGCTGTTTACGGGATCGGTAAAAGAAAATATTTTGTGGGGGAAAACGGATGCCAGCATGGAAGAGGTCATCACTGCTGCTAAAGATGCCCAAATTCATGAGACGATTTGTAAATTTCCGGATCAATACGAGACAAAACTTGGACAAAAAGGAGTGAATTTGTCCGGCGGACAGAAGCAGCGTCTTTCGATTGCCAGAGCACTCATCAGAAAGCCGCAAATATTACTGCTTGATGACAGCACAAGCGCATTAGACCTTCAAACAGAAAGGAAGCTGCTGGAGGCTGTTAAGACATATGATTGTACCACGTTGATCGTCACTCAAAAGATTAGTACAGCTATCCATGCAGATTTAGTATTACTTCTAGAGGATGGAAGACTGCTTGCGAAGGGAAATCATGATTCATTACTAGCATTTTCTCCTCTCTATCAGCGAATTTATCAATCACAATTAGAAGAAGGGAGGATTGAAAATGCTCAAGGAGCTAAGTAAACCATTTCAATATAAGAGGATCGAATTAAACCCTGAAGCTAGTAAGAAAACAAAGCAGAAGGTTTCAATCAATGATTGGAAAGGTACGATAAAGAAACTATGGAACTATCTAATCGTTCATAAGAGAAAATTACTGTTCGTTTTTATTATGGTGATACTAAGCTCAGGACTTGGACTGCTTGGCCCCTTTTTATTAGGGAGAGCGATTGATGAGTATATTGTCTCGAAAAATCCAACGGGGCTTATTATGGTATTATCCAGCCTGCTGTTCATATTCATACTGCATTCACTATCACTATGGCTGCAGAATTACTCGATGATTGGGATCGCCCAAAAAACTGTAAGGACAATGAGGACGGAGCTTTTTCAACATCTCCATAAGCTTCCTATTTCCTTTTTCGATAAAAAAAAGCATGGTGAATTAATGAGCAGGGTCACGAATGATATTGAAAATGTCAGTTCGACATTAAACAGTTCGTTTATTCAAATCATTTCAAGTATCCTAACCTTAGCAGGCACCATTCTTGTTATGCTTTTCTTAAGCCCTTTGTTAACAATGGTTACACTGATTATTGTGCCATTAATGTACATGGGGATGAAGTGGATTACGAACCGGACGAGCAGGCTTTTTAAGGAGCAGCAGCGAAACCTTGGGGAACTGAATGGCTTTATTGAGGAAACCATTTCCGGACAAAGAATTGTTAAAGCCTTTTCCCAGGAACAGAAGGTTCTTGCGGATTTTGATGACAAAAGTGAAAAGCTAAAGATAGCAGGCTTCTGGTCACAATCCTATTCGGGATTAATTCCCAAGCTAATGAACGTCTTAAATAATCTGAGCTTTGCTATCGTCGCTGCGGCTGGTGGAGTGTTAGCCTTAAAAGGGGCTGTCACGATCGGGACGATTGTTATTTTTACCGAATATGCCAGACAATTTACAAGACCGCTTAATGATTTGGCTAATCAGTTTAATACATTATTATCTGCAGTAGCAGGTGCTGAACGTGTCTTTGAGATTCTTGAACTGGATGAGGAAACAAATGATGAAGAGAATGCAGTGTCACTTTCAAATATGAAGGGAGAAATTGAGTTCCGTAATGTTTACTTTTCGTATGAAGAGGATTCTCAAACCATCCAGAATGTTAGTTTTACTGCTTCAAAAGGGGAAATGATTGCGCTTGTCGGTCCGACTGGAGCGGGTAAGTCAACCATTATCAATCTTCTATCGCGATTTTACGATGCAGGGAGTGGCAGTATATGGATTGATGGTCATGAAATTAAAACGATTACAAGAGAAAGCCTGAGGAAATCAATGGCGTTTGTTCTTCAGGATTCCTATCTTTTTGAAGGGACGATTCGGGAGAATATTCGCTTTGGAAGGCTAAATGCATCTGATGAAGAGGTGATAGAAGCAGCTAAGGCAGCGAATGCACATTCCTTTATCATGAAGCTGCCCAACCAGTATGATACAATACTGAAACAGGATGGCGGCGGAATCAGTCAGGGTCAAAAACAGCTTTTGTCCATCGCAAGGGCAGTATTAGCCGATCCGGTTATCTTAATATTAGATGAGGCCACAAGCAGTATTGATACTGTAACAGAGCTGCGAATTCAAGAAGCACTTGGTCGCCTGATGAAGGGAAGAACGAGCTTTGTTGTTGCTCATCGTCTAAATACGATTCGAAGGGCCGATCAAATCCTTGTTTTATCGGAAGGGAAAATTCTGGAAAGTGGCACGCATGATGAACTGATAGGTAGTAAGGGGTACTACTATGAACTTAGTGGTCAATGACTAGAAATAATGTAAAGGGGGCACTCAACGAGGGGCCTCTTCTTACCTTTTGACTGACTGGTCATATTATACTATACTAATCTAGAAGACATTTCATGAGGGATGGCGGACAAGGTTGAAAACGATTGATCAAATCATAGAAGTATTGAGGAAGCTTGGCATTAACGCTGAAAAAGTGTATAGGAAACCAAAGGAGACTTTTTAACCCTAATGATACCAACAGAAGAATTGAAAAAAAAGGTTCTTGAAGCTGAAAATCTGCAATCAAACCTAAATGAATGGAAAGAACAATTATTTGTCTATAAATTTGCCCTAGAAGAAATCAATACAAAACTAAAAATACTAAATGAAGAATATCAATATATTCATAATCACAATCCGATTGAACATATGAAATCCAGAATTAAAAGCCCGGCAAGTATTGTGAAGAAGCTTCAGCGAAAAGGAATAGATATTACCATTGAAAATGCGCTGGAACATATTCATGATATCGCTGGAGTTCGAATTACATGTTCTTTTATATCAGATATTTATACGATGTATGAAGCAATCAGCAGACAGGATGACATTGAGGTCATAAGAGTCAAGGATTATATCAAACATCCAAAAGCAAACGGCTATAAAAGCCTGCATTTAATCGTGAAAATACCTGTTTTCCTTTCAAATCATGTGGAAAAGGTAAAGGTTGAAATACAGATACGAACCATTGCTATGGACTTCTGGGCAAGTCTGGAGCATAAAATCTACTACAAGTTTGACAAAGAAATCCCTCATGAGCTGCAAATGGAATTAAAGAATGCTGCAGAGGCTGCTCATTTTTTAGATGAAAAGATGAAAAAAATCAGTGACGAAGTGGATCTTTATAAATTAGAAGCAATGAAAATTTAATCGTGTATAGAGTAGGAAAACGAGTGGTGGGAATTACACATTCGTTTTCCTTTTTTTATTTTCTATTATTTTTTAGTCTGTTGTATAACAAAAGTGCTGATTTTTAAATAAATTTATTGTTATTAATAGAAAACTTCAATATAATTGGAATAGATTTAATTTTCAAAATATGGAAAGGCTGGTGTTAGAATGTCAGAGTTTTTAACCATGGTAAGCGATTTTGTTTGGGGTCCTCCGACACTTATCCTCATTGTTGGAACAGGGTTGTTTCTCACATTCCGGATTGGTTTTTACCAGTTTAGCAGTTTACCGTATGCGTTAAAGCTTGCCTTTACAAAAAATCAAGACCAGACCTCTGAAGGCGATATTTCTCACTTCCAATCCTTAATGACAGCTTTGGCTGCTACAATTGGTACCGGAAATATAGCCGGAGTTGCAACGGCGGTTGTTTTGGGGGGGCCTGGAGCTGTATTCTGGATGTGGGTAACAGCACTCGTTGGGATGGCGACAAAATATTCCGAAGCCATTCTAGCAGTTAAATATCGTGTTGTTGGTAAAAACGGCCAGATGGCTGGCGGACCTATGTATTTTATTGAAAAAGGCTTGGGCTGGAAATGGCTTGCTGTTCTATTTGCCCTGTTTGGTTCCATTGCAGCCTTTGGTATCGGAAGCTCAGTTCAATCAAACTCTGTTGCTGCTGCTGTAGAATCAAGCTTTGGCTTGAATCCATGGATTACTGGAATTATTTTAACGATTTTTACGGCCCTTGTAATATTAGGCGGAATAAAAAGCATTGGAAGAGTAACGTCATACTTTGTTCCAATCATGGCTGTTTTTTATGTAGCAGGCGGTCTTGTAATCATTTTAATGAATATTGATATTTTGCCCTCTGCTTTAGGACTTATTTTTACAGATGCATTTACGGGGCAGGCAGTTGCAGGTGGAGCGATTGGCGCTGTTATTCGGTGGGGAGTTGCGCGCGGTGTATTTTCCAATGAAGCAGGTATGGGTTCCGCACCGATAGCTGCAGCAGCTGCAAAGACAGACCATCCAGGTCGTCAAGCACTTATCTCGATGACAGGAACGTTTTTAGATACAATTGTTGTTTGTTCGATTACAGGTATTACCTTAGTAATGGGCGGCATGTATATTGGAAACGGTGACCTAACAGGGGCGGCATTAACAACCGAAACGTTTGATGCGCTGCTTCCAGGCGGGGGCTGGATTGTTACAATTGGAATTATTTTATTCGCGTATTCCACTGTTCTAGGATGGGCTTATTATGGAGAAAAATGCTTTGAATATCTTTTTGGGGATAAATCAATTACAGCCTATCGAGTGGTTTATACTTTAACCGTTTTACTTGGAGCAGGTATGAATCTCGGTTTGGTATGGACAATCGCTGATATCTTTAATGCATTAATGGCCATCCCGAACTTAATCGGACTTATTGCTTTATCGGGAGTAGTCGTAGCTTCAACGAAGGAGTTTAAAAAGCTGAGAGCTCAAGAGAAATTAGAAGCGCAAAAAGGGACCAATGTCACGGCCTAATCTTAAAACAAAAAAGCCTGTAATGATAGTAGTTTACTATCATTACAGGCTTTTTGCATTTGCTTTGAATTATCCTATTTCAGATTGAATAACAGTGTGTTTCTCCGCTTTTGGAACGCTTTTTTCTTCTTCTGTCTCTGCAACACCTGGGTGGAATTCATTTTCCATTTTCGAAACAACAACTGTAGCAACACCGTTACCGATTAGGTTTGTGATGGCTCTTGCTTCAGACATAAAGCGGTCAACACCTAATAGTAAAGCAATACCTTCAACAGGAATCATCGGGAAAGCAGCTAAGGTTGCTGCAAGTGTGATAAAGCCTGATCCTGTAACACCGGCAGCGCCTTTTGATGTTAGCATCAAGATTCCTAATAAAGTGATTTCCTGCCAGATTGAAAGGTCCACTCCATAGGCCTGTGCAATAAAGATGGCAGCCATTGATAAGTAAATTGCCGTACCATCTAGGTTAAAAGAGTAACCTGTTGGAACAACTAAACCGACTACAGATTTCGAACAGCCGTACTTCTCTAAGCGTTCCATCATTTTTGGAAGCGCTGATTCTGAAGAAGATGTTCCTAAAACAAGAAGGATCTCTTCTTTGATATAGGAAATAAACTTAAAAATATTAAATTTATAAAATTTAGCAACTGCACCTAAAATTAAGACAACAAATAGGAACATCGTAATATAAACGGAACCCATCAGCTTTCCAAGTGATACAAGTGAGCCAAGACCGAAATTACCAATTGTGTATGCCATGGCACCAAATGCCGCGATTGGTGAAAACTTCATGATAATATTTACAATACCGAAGAAAATCTCAGAAATCTTTTCGAACAAAGACACAACGGGCGCTGCTTTTTCACCCATTGCAGCCATAGAAATTCCAAATAGAACGGCAAAGAATAAAATTGGCAGTAACTCGCCGCCAGCTAATGCTGCGACAGCGTTTTCTGGAATGATACCCATAATAAATGACATGAATCCATGTTCAGATTCTGCAGCTTGTGTAGTGTATTGAGAGATATCGCCGCCCTCTACTGCACCGATGTTAAAGCCTTTCCCCGGCTGAAGGAGATTAACGATAATAAGACCAATTGCAAGGGCAAAGGTGCTGATGATTTCAAAATAGAGAAGGGCTTTGCCGCCAATTCTCCCTACCTTTTTTAAATCTCCCATACTTCCAATACCGATAACAACTGTAAAAAAGATAATCGGTGCAATGACCATTTTAATTAACCTAATGAAAATGTCAGCAAGCACTTTAAGCTTTGCCCCGAATTCAGGGAACATAAAACCAATTGCAATCCCTAATAAAATACCAATAACTACCCGAACAGTTAAGTTGTTCAACAGCTTTTTCAACTACATATCCCCCTTTTTGTTTTTATTCCCCTTATTTATATCCTTTATTTGTGAACGTTTTGTAACTGTTTTCTATATTATCAGACTATTGGAATAAACTATTATTATGGTATTATTGTTCTTTTTGTTCTTTTTGGTCTCTATTTGTTATATAACATTAAAAACCGTTTGTTTATCAATATTTAAAAACGATACTTTTTGAAATAAATAATTGAAAGCGGTTTAATTTCTGTATTGTTATACAACAAAAAAACGATCCATATTGGACCGTTTTAAGCGAAAAATTATTTACTGTTTTTTTGAAATATTATTGATTGTGTCATTTGTCACCTGTTTTTCTATTTCTTGATAAAGCGGGTTAAACTTATCCATCCATCGTTCTTTTGCTTCATCAGGCAGTTCATAGATCGAAACGTCCGTTTGCTTTTTTAGCTCTTCCAGCTGACTTTCGTTCATTTTCTTAGATTCATCCATGTTCCAGTAGGTGGTTTCTAGCATTGCTTCATTGATTTGCTTTTGGATATCAGAAGGAATACGGCTCCAGAACTTTTTGTTTATGATAACGCTGTAACCTAAGTAGCCGTGGTTGCTTAGGGTTAAATAGGGCTGAAATTTATACAGTCCCTTTGAATAGATATTTGAAATCGTATTTTCCTGGCCGTCAAATTGACGCTTTTCAAGTGAACTGTATACGTCTGTGAAAGAAGCGGTAACCGGCTTAGCGCCAAGTAATTGAAACTGTTTTTTCAGTACATCACCTGACATTACTCGGAAGGTAAGATCCTGAAAATCGTCTGGTTCAAGTAATGGATGAGCACTGCTTGTCATTTGTTTGAAGCCATTACTCCAAAATGCCAAGCCCTTCATATTTTCGTTATCAAGAAACTGTAGAAGCTCTTTACTGGTTTTTCCCGTAAAAACAGCTTTAGCGTGCTCGTAATCGCGAAAAAGGAACGGCAAATCTAAAACCTTCCATTCTGGTACAAGCTCTGTCATGTTGGTATAGCTGGGTGCAATCATTTGGATGTCTCCACGTTTTAGTGCCTTAATCTCCTCATTATCTGAATACAGTATTCCATTTGGGTAAACCTCTACCTTGACCCGGCCATTTGTTTTTTCGTAGAC
>Ga0180215_1001023_pt1 | contig 32122 bp, 30 predicted proteins | sample eDN3rd37CBELigBY_FD_128871 | JGI IMG/M metagenome (GOLD analysis project Ga0180215, IMG submission 128871) | Enriched backyard soil microbial communities from Emeryville, California, USA - eDNA 3rd pass 37_C BE-Lig BY (version 2) (version 2) | ecosystem: Environmental > Terrestrial > Soil >...
ATAATATTGTTGATTTCATGACCATACAGCAACCTTTCAGCATAGCTGAAAGGCGTGTGAAATGTTCATTTCACACGAATGAGTCAAAAATCTGGCTTATCAACACAGTACTTTAACAAAGCCAAGTTATAAATAGATGCTATGAGCCTTTCTACATGAAACAAGACATATAGGGAGGCTTATTTTTTATGCCAAATAGAAAAGAAAGTGAATTAGATGACCTGACACTCTTAGGTAATCAAGGAACAAAATATACATTTCATTATGCACCAGAGATATTAGAGGTATTTGATAATAAACATCCTAATCGTGATTATTTCGTTAAATTTAACTGTCCGGAATTTACCAGTCTATGCCCCATTACTGGACAGCCTGACTTTGCAACCATTTACATCAGTTATATTCCAGATAAAAAAATGGTTGAAAGTAAGTCACTGAAACTTTATTTATTTAGCTTTCGAAATCATGGCGATTTTCATGAAGATTGTATGAATATCATTATGAACGATTTGATCCAGCTGATGGATCCAAGATACATAGAAGTATGGGGAAAATTCACTCCAAGAGGCGGTATCTCCATTGACCCGTATTGCAATTATGGCAAACCAGGCACTAAATTTGAAAAAATGGCTGATTATCGCTTGATGAATCATGATTTATATCCTGAAACAATTGATAATCGCTAAGCTAAAAATTTCGTTATGAGGGGAAGAACTGAGATGAAAAATGAAAAAGCGATAGTCGTTTTTAGCGGTGGACAAGATAGTACAACTTGTTTATTTTGGGCGATTAAAAATTTTGCAGAAGTAGAAGCCGTAACATTTCACTATAACCAAAGACATTCAGCTGAAATTGATTGTGCTAAAAATATTGCTTCTATACTAGGGATTAAACATCATATTCTAGATATGAGTCTTTTAAATCAATTAGCGCCAAACGCTTTAACAAGAAATGAGATAGAGATAGAAGAAAACAAGAGCGAAGGCTTACCTTCAACATTTGTGCCGGGAAGAAATTTGCTATTTTTATCTTTTGCGGGGGTCCTTGCCTATCAAATCGGTGCGAGACATATTATTACAGGCGTGTGCGAGACAGATTTTAGCGGTTATCCCGATTGCCGAGATTCATTCATTAAAGCCTTAAATGTCAGCTTAAACCTATCAATGGATAAATCTTTTGTCATTCATACACCGCTGATGTGGCTGAATAAAGCGGAAACATGGGAGCTGGCTGATAAATTAGATGCTTTCGATTTTATCCGTGAAAACACCTTAACTTGCTATAACGGAATAATAGCTGATGGCTGCGGGGAATGTCCTGCCTGCAAGCTGAGAAAAAAGGGCCTCGAAGAATATTTAAATGTTAGAAAGGATTTGTAGACATGTATGGTTTTCGAATTGTTGATAAACTGCAAAAAATGGATATTGACATCAAGAGGCAGCAATTAAAGTATCATACAAAGCGAGTCCTTGTCAGTAAAGAATTTACCTTTGATGCTGCCCACCATCTTCATCAGTATGAGGGAAAATGCAAGAACCTGCACGGACATACGTATAAAGTCATTTTTGGGATTAGCGGGTATGTTGACGAAAGAGGAATTTTGATTGATTTTGGTGATATTAAAGAAATTTGGAAATCAGAAATTGAAATCCACTTAGACCATCGCTACTTGAATGAAACACTGCCGCTAATGAACACGACAGCAGAAAATATTGTCGTTTGGATTTATGAAAAAATGACAGAAGCACTGCAAAAGGAAAATCGACAACAACTCTATTCTGGAGCAAGGATAGAATTTGTTCGCCTATATGAAACACCCACATCCTATGCAGAGGCAAGACGGGAGTGGATGGAAAATGAGTAAAATTCCTGTACTGGAAATTTTCGGACCCACTATTCAAGGAGAAGGAATGGTCATTGGTCAAAAAACAATGTTTGTCAGAACTGCCGGCTGTGATTATTCCTGTTCTTGGTGTGATTCTTCTTTTACTTGGGATGGAACGGGTAAAGAAGATATTCAACAAATGAGCGCAAATGAAATTTGGGAAGAACTAAAAGCTTTAGGTGGGGATGGATTTTCCTTTGTCACCATTTCAGGCGGAAATCCTGCTTTAATCAAAAATATGGCACCTTTCATAGATATTTTGCAACAAAATCAAATTAAGATTGGTTTAGAAACACAAGGTAGCAAGTGGCAGGATTGGTTTTATGAGATAGATGAACTCACTCTCTCACCAAAGCCGCCAAGCTCTGGTATGAATACTGATTTTGATCGATTGGACGCCATTATTGGTAACCTGAAACAAAGCGAAAGAAAGCAAAATATATCATTAAAAGTTGTTGTATTTAACGATGAAGATTATCAATATGCAAAAAAAGTGCACTTCCGCTATCCTGCTATTCCTTTCTTTTTTCAGGTTGGTAATGATGATTCCCAAACATCAGATAATAATCAACTTCTAGAAAAATTGCTGCAGAAATACGAATGGCTTATTAATAAGGTGATGTTCGATGACAGCTTAAAGGATGTAAAGGTACTGCCGCAATTGCATACGTATATTTGGGGAAACAAACGGGCAGTTTAACATTTCCTATTATATAAAAAAAGTGCAGCAACTCAGTCTGCACTTTTTTATATAATATCTTCAGATGAAGGTTTAGACATCAGTACCGCCCGAGGCTTACTGCCTTCATATGGACCGACGATTCCGCGTGCTTCCATCTCATCTATCAATCTCGCTGCTCTTGTATATCCAATCCGAAATCTCCGCTGCAGCATTGAAACTGACGCAGTCTGCATTTCTAAAACTAAATCAACCGCCTCACTATATAACTCATCTTCCACTTCTGATCGGTGATTCGGGATATCATCAGGTATCATATCCTCTTGGTACTGGGCTTTTTGCTGATCAATGACAAAATCCACTACCTCTTCTACTTCTTCATCAGAGAGAAAGGCACCTTGAACGCGGACGGGCTTTGATGCACCGACAGGGAAAAATAACATATCCCCTCGACCTAACAGTTTCTCCGCTCCTCCCATATCAAGAATGGTCCTCGAGTCTGTTGCGGAGGAAACAGCAAATGCAATTCTTGATGGAATATTTGCTTTAATGACACCCGTAATGACATCAACAGAAGGCCGCTGCGTAGCAATAATGAGATGAATACCTGCTGCACGCGCCATTTGAGCAAGCCTTGTAATGGAATCCTCTACATCCGAGGAAGCAACCATCATTAAATCAGCAAGCTCGTCAACAATTACCACAATATACGGCAGAAGCGGCTGCTGACCTTCTTCTTCAACATTATGACGTCTTATATGCTCGTTATACCCTTCGATATTTCTTGTACCGGTATGGGAGAAAAGATCATATCTTCGCTCCATTTCGTTTACAACCTTTTGCAGCGCCTGCGAAGCTTTTTTTGGATTTGTCACAACTGGAGCCAGCAAATGCGGAATTCCGTTATAAACATTTAGTTCAACCATTTTCGGGTCAACCATCATCAGCTTGACCTCATGTGGTTTTGCCCGCATAAGTATACTAGTAATAATCCCATTAATACAAACGCTTTTCCCGCTCCCTGTCGCACCCGCAACAAGTAAATGAGGCATTTTATTTAGCTCCGCTAAAACAGCTTCACCTGTTATATCGCGTCCTAATCCAATCATTAGCTTGGCTTCTGGTTTATTATTTTGCTTGGATTCCAAAACTTCACGTAATGAAACCATTGCAATCTCTGTATTTGGAACTTCGATACCAATCGCTGACTTTCCTGGTATTGGTGCTTCCATTCGAATATCTTTTGCCGCTAAAGCTAGTGCAAGGTCATCTGTTAAACTAACAATTTTACTTACCTTTACCCCTACATCCGGATGGACTTCATATTTTGTAACCGCGGGCCCAAGATGTACTTGTGTAACCGATGCTTTAACACCAAAGCTTTGGAAAGTACGCTCAAGCTTAGCTGCATTTTCTTGAATTAAAGCATATTCCCCGCTTTGGTCGGTAAGCTTAGGCTGATTTAAAAGGTCGATTGGCGGCAATTTATAATCCACGTTTTCAACTTCTGTTACTTCGTTAAATGTAATTGGAGGTGTATCTTCCTCTACTTCTGTTTCGACCGCATCCGTCTTTTCTGATTCAGGTTTATCATTCTGCTGGTAAGCACGTTCTGCAAAACTAGAAATAATCGGTTCTGGTCTGACACTTTCCACTTGCTCCTCAAGAGCCGTGTGAATAACTGGATTGGCTTCCTTTTCTTCTTCTAGCCGTTTACGTTTTCCATCTGACTGCTTACGTTTTTCCTCTTGTCTATGGGAACGCTTTTCTTCCCTCTTTTTTTGCTGTTCCTCTTTCCAATTAAATAGATCATCTTTAAAGGACAGCCACTGATTACCCATAAAACGCCCAAATGAAGTAAATAATTTTCCAACACCTTCACCGAAGGTTTTCCCTGTCACAAGGATAAATCCAATTAATATGAAAACAAAAGCAAGAAACTTTGTTCCGGCTTCATCAAATAAATAATGAAACAGCGCAAATAATACAGCTCCTGCCATACCGCCGCCAAGATCAGCTGTACTTGCTTTACCGCGTACCTCCAGCCAATATAAATCCCATGTGTTAGCAATTACACTGGGACTTGCCAACTTGTCCCCATTTGAGAGAAGCTGAAACAGTGTAATATGACTTAATAGCAAGAGAGCAGAAAGGATAATATATCCCCCGATAAGCTTTGTTGAAAAAAGAAAGGGACGCTTTCTTTTCCACATTAAATATCCGCCATAGATAATCATACTAACAAGCCCAATTATATACCATTCGCCGATGAAAAAACGGTAAAATAGTACAACCGCATGACCGACAGCTCCTAAATCAGCCATCGAAATAATCGAAAGGGCAATTAATAAAAGGGCAACTAATTCAAATTGAATGGTTTGTTTGAGATGTGTTTTATTTCTTGATTGTCGCCTTTTTCTTTTGGCCATCGTATCACCTTACTGATATTGTTTTAGTAATGAAGAGAGCAGCCTAAGGGCTGCTCTTCATTGTCGTAGTTTTATTATATCATATCAAGTAACCGAACACATATGCTAATAATGCAAAAATCTCCTCAACTGGTATATGCTAGAATTCCTTATTATCAAAAATCAAATCAAGAATATTTCTTATTGGATAGAATGACTCCTGGACAAAAACGTTCGTCCATATAATGACTTGGGTTACTGCTCATGACCTGTACGACTCGATAATCATGATTTTCATTCATTTCAACCAATAAAGGAATCCCTTCAAAATCAATGACTTTTTGTTTAGCATACTCTGATTCCTGCGTTTGATATACCAGTTCTTGCGGCATTGTTGTATACAGTATCATTGCACAAGCCTCTCATTCTCTTCGTTTCTTATTTCAATTAATTCATCTAATTTTTTCAATGCTTGTCCGATGCCTCCAACCTCATCAATTAACCCAGAGTTGACAGCATCTATTCCAATAACATTTGTTCCAATATCTCTCGTTAAGTTGCCAGTAGCAAACATTAAATTTTTAAAATGCTCTTCACTTATTTTAGAATGTTTTGTCACAAATCTAATCACACGATCCTGCATTTTGTCCATATACTCAAAAGTTTGTGGAACTCCAATCACTAGCCCTGTTAATCTGATTGGATGAATCGTCATTGTCGCAGTCTCAGCTATAAAACTATAATCGCATGAAACCGCAATTGGAACTCCAATCGAATGGCCTCCTCCCAGTACAATCGACACAGTTGGTTTCGATAAAGATGACAGCATTTCAGAAATGGCCAATCCTGCTTCAACATCTCCTCCTACCGTATTTAGTATGACTAAAAGACCCTCTATTTTTGGATTTTGCTCTATAGCAACAAGCTGCGGTATGATATGTTCATATTTCGTTGTTTTATTTTGCGGCGGCAGCTGAAGATGACCTTCAATTTGACCAATAATTGTCAGACAATGTATTTTTGAATCCTGTGAAAGCTGAGGGACATTAGTCTGTCCAAGCTGTTGAATTTTTTCCATTAACGCGGAAGGTTTATCTTCCTTTGTCTGTTCCTGATCCTCATTTCCATTATCATTTCGGACGAACTCCTTATCCATCTTTTATTCTCCCTTCAAAGACATGATAAGGATAGTATGAGATGCGGAAAGATTTTTCATTCAAACATATGTTAATTATTGCTTATTTCGCATTCTTCACCTTCTAGCAATTCTAAGAAGTGATATAAGACTCGAGCCGTCAACCCCCAAATCACCTTTCCTTTATACTCATAAAAATATTCGTCCAAATGGCGGAGCGTCCATTTGTAATTCTCTCCACCCGGTATTAAGTGAAGAGGAAAACCTTCCTCAGGAATCACCTGATAATAAATCTTATATACTTCCGGTTTGGTTTCCCGAAAAAACGATAGCGGTACCGTAAAAATCTCTCCCACTTCTGAAGGATTCGGATTTATCTGTTCTGGCTTTGTAATTCGGCCAACAAATGGATAGATAATATTACTTGAAGCATTTAACATGAAATCTAATGGGATAATATCTTCTATAGATGATTCATCAATTCCTAATTCTTCTGATGTTTCACGAATCGCGCATTGTTTTTGATTTGCATCGGTTTCATCTATTCTACCACCCGGGAAGCATATTTCACCTGGCTGTCTGCGTAGATTCATTGATCTAACTTCAAATAAGATATGCGTTTCATTTTCAACCTCGACAAGAGGAAGGAGCACGGAATATTTCAGTAATTCAGCTTTTCCAAGAATAGACGGACTTCTCCCTTTTAATTTTTCAATTACCTCTGTGATATTCAATCTGTTTCACCCCAAGACTTTGTTTAGTATTACGTTATAATATCTACTATAACATTCATGATTTGAGAAATTTGTCAAAGCAATGAAGGAAGGAAAGTCTTTCATTATTATTAAACGAAAATGAGGCCGATTCAAAACGCAATCAGCCTCACAATTTATCAATGATTATCTATCATTCGTTACAAATATATGGATACTATTTTACTTCCATGATAATTGGCAGAATCATTGGTCTGCGCTTTGTTTTTTCGTATAAAAATTGGTTTAAACAATCACGCATGTCCTGTTTAATCACAGCCCAATCAAAGGAATCTCTTAAAATACTTTGATCGACAATATCGCGTACTCGTTTTGAAGCCTCGTCAAGGAGCTTTTCCGATTCTCTTACATAGACAAACCCTCTTGAAATAATTTCTGGACCAGAAGAGATTTTCTTTTCCTTTTTGTTAAGCGTAACCACAACAATAAGAATCCCATCCTGTGATAATAACTTACGATCTCTAAGCACGATATTTCCAACATCCCCGACTCCGCTGCCATCAATCAGAATATTACCTGCCGACACCCTGCCTGCAGGACGGATTCGATCATTTATTAACTCTATTACTTCTCCTTTTTCAGGAAGATAAATACGATCATCGGTTAAGCCACATTCCTTCGCTACTTTTGCATGAGCCTTGAGCATCTTAAACTCGCCATGAACAGGGATGAAAAACTTCGGATTCATCATATTAATCATAAATTTCAACTCTTCCTGGCTGCCATGACTTGATGTATGATAAGAATTTTTACCAGCTAATACAATAGCACCTGCACGGAATAACATATCAACCGTTTTTGAAATGAACAGCTCATTTCCACGAAGGGAAGAAACTGCAAAAACAACAGTATCCCCCTTTTGAATATTAACATGTTTATGAATTTGTTTGGCCATTTTCTGCAACGCTTCAATCGGTTCCCCTTGGCGTCCGGTTGTTAAGATAACAATCTCATCATCTGGATAGTTTTGAATCTCTGAAACAGGAATAATAATTTCATTATGAATTTGTAAATACTCAAGTTTAATAACCATATCAAATATGCGCTGTAAATTTCTTCCAACAATAGCCACTTTTCGTCTGCTTTCATACGCTGCATCAAAAATATGCTGAATTCGATTTAAATCAGAGGCAAAGCAAGCGGCAATAATTCTTCCTCTTGCATTATAAAAAGCATCATTCATTTCCCGGGCCACTACTGCTTCAGAAGGAGTATAACCAGGCTTTTCAGCATCTGTGCTGTCAGACAATAAACATAGAACACCCTTTTCTCCAATTTGCACCATTTTTCCAATTTCAGGTTTATATAAGTCACTAGCAGATTGATCAAACTTGAAATCACCCGTATGTACGATAATTCCCTCAGATGTATGGACACAAATAGCGACTGAATCAGGGATACTGTGATTCGTTTTAAAAAAAGTGATGGTTGCCGAGTCAAATTCAATGATAGAATCAGATGTAATTTCTCTAAATTGAGCCTTTTGCTGAACGTCCTGTTCATTCATTTTTGTTTCGGCAAAAGCTAGAGTTAACTTCGTTCCATAAACAGGGACATTTATTTCACGTAACAGATAAGATAAAGCACCGATATGATCTTCATGTCCATGCGTTAAAAAAATCCCTTTTACTCTGCTTTTATTCTGCACTAAATAACTATAATCTGGGATTACAATATCAATTCCGAGCATTTCATTTTCAGGAAGCATTAGACCGGCATCAATGACAAATATATCTTCATCGACTTCCACTACATACATATTTTTGCCGATTTCGCCAACTCCCCCAATTGCAATAAGTTTAATACTCTCATTTTCTTTTCTCTTCAAAACAAGCTTCCTCCTATGTTGTATTACGCCGATCGAAATCAGATATTCTTATTATACTTGAAATGAGAAAACCTTTACAACTACGAAGTAAGTTGTCACTCCATATCCCCTGCTCTGCAGCCCTAAACAATAACAATTATTTGAGAAAATGATTTTAGATAAATCAAAAACCAGCCAAGATAACGGTGGCTGGTTTTGATTTATCATCATTATTTTTTAATAAGTAATAGCTGAGATAATTGTTCCCGTTCTTTTTCTGTTAACGGGACGAGAGGGAGACGAACGGTACCGACATCTAGCCCTTTTAACTGTAAAGCTGTTTTAACAGGAACAGGATTAGGAGCTTTAAATAACCCCTCCATTATTGGAAGCAACTGTTGATGAAGCTTTGCTGCCCCTTTTATATCACCTTGAAGGAACTTCGAAATCATTTCCTGCATTTCATTACCAATTACATGTGATGCAACAGAAATAACACCATCTCCGCCAATTGCTAACACAGGTAGTGTAACAGCATCATCTCCTGTGAAAAGTTGAAAATCCTCATCTGTATTGGCGATAATTTTGGTCATACTATTTAAATTACCGCTAGCCTCTTTGACAGCAACAATATTATTGATTTTGGAAAGCTTGATAATTGTCTCCGGTTCAATATTGATAGCAGATCTGCCAGGGATATTATATAACAGGACAGGAAGTGAAGTGCTTTCCGCTACAGACTTAAAGTGTTGATATAATCCCTCTTGATTCGGTTTGTTATAATATGGTGCAACAAGCATGATGCCGTCAACACCAATTTTTTCTGCTTTCTTTGTCAATTCAATCGTTTCATAAGTGTTATAGTTGCCAGTACCAGCAATAACAGATACCCGGTTATCAACTACTCTAACAACATGTTCAAATAATGCTAATTTTTCTTCTTTAGATAATGTGGGTGATTCTCCAGTTGTTCCGGACACAACAAGTGATTCCGTACCATTAGCAATTAAATAATTAATTAGTTGAGTTGTTTTCGGAAAATCAATATGACCTTTGCTATCAAACGGGGTTACCATTGCCGTAGATACTCGACCAAAGCGTACCATACAACCACTCCTTTCAAATTAGCGATTAGGAGCAGATCCTACCGGCTAATTTTCTTTATCCAACTCAAACACATCATGCAAGGCATTGACAGCTGTAGATAAATCAGCTTCTTTAATCAGAACCCAAATTGTTGTATGACTATCTGCAGATTGGAGTATACGAATGCCATTCTCAGACAAAGCACCAACAATTTTAGATGTAACACCAGGGACTCCTGCCATACCTGCACCGACAACAGACACTTTTGCACAATCCCGTTCAACAGCAGGTTCATGACCAAGCGAGCGGAGAACAGAAATGGCCTTGTCTGTCATTTCTTCTGTAACGGTATAGACTACTTGATTTGGAGATATATTGATAAAATCAACACTGATTTTTTCATTGGCCATTGCTTTAAAAACCTCTGCCTGCAGGTCATATTGATCCTTTTTGGCAAAAACTTTTATTTGAGTGACGCTTGAAACATGAGCAATTCCGGTCACCATACGGTCTTTTACCATATTCTCACGAGATATCGAAGTAACTAAAGTACCTGGATTGTCTGAATATGTCGAGCGAATCCGTATCGGTACTTTTGTTTGCATGGCAATCTCAACTGCCCTAGGGTGAATGACTTTCGCCCCTTGATAGGCCATATTACATACTTCCGTGTAAGTGACAACTTGAAGAGGCCTTGCATTATCAGCAATACGAGGATCAGCAGTCATGATGCCTTCTACATCGGTAAAAATATCAATAAAATCTGCATTTAAAGCCACTCCAAGTGCAGCTGCCGATGTATCGCTTCCGCCTCTGCCGATAGTCGTTATATCCCCATTTTTTGCCTGACCTTGAAAACCGGCAACTACTACCACATCATGTGTTTCAAAGGCATTCATCACTCTCTCGCATCTCATGTCAATAATTTTTGCATTCATATGGTCATCATTTGTTCGAAACCCCGCTTGGGCACCCGTTAAAGCTGTTGCTTTTATACCTTCATGTAATAACTGATTCGTAAAAACAACACTTGAAATAATTTCACCGCATGACAGTAATAAATCTGTTTCACGATTACTAATATTACTATTTGAACCATTTACTAATGAAAGCAGCGTATCTGTAGCATATGGGTCACCCTTGCGACCCATAGCCGAAACGACAACTGCTACTTTATATCCCTCGTCTAGTGCAGATTGAATATGCTTTTTTGCATGCTGGCGACCTTTATCGTCACGGACGGAGGTTCCGCCGAATTTTTGGACGATTATTTTCATCGTAACACCTCTAAATCCATTTAATGATATGGACTTTTCATGATTTTTTTCTCTAGATGCTGTCTCCATTCATTAACAGGTAGCTATTGCTTCGAAAATAACTAGTTCATCCGAGACATACCTATATTAAAAAATATATTAATAAGAACGAAGAATTTTTTATTTCACTAAACCAAGTTTAATTAGACTTTCTGCAATTTGAACTGAATTCCAAGCAGCACCTTTTAATAAGTTATCAGATACAACCCAAAGATGGAACCCTTTTTCATCATGTAAATCTTTACGGATACGCCCAACAAATACATCATTCTTTCCAACACAGTCAGCAGGCATTGGATAGATTTGATTTTCCGGATCATCTTGCAATACTACTCCTGGAGCATCCTTCAATAGCGCCTTCAAGTCAGCTGCTGTAACTCCTTCAGTATCCACTTCAATAAATACTGATTCTGAGTGACCTACCGCTACCGGAAGACGGACGCATGTTGCCGCAACGCTTAATTCTGGTTTATGCATAATCTTTTTCGTTTCATTAATCATTTTCATTTCTTCGTACGTAAAACCATTTTCCTGGAATAAATCAATCTGTGGAATCGCATTAAAAGCAATTTGATAGTGCTTTTTATCTCCCTTAACAGGCAGAATTTTTGGTTCAAACTCTTCATTATTAATAATTGCTTTTGTTTGCTCATTTAATTCTTCTACTGCAACAGCACCAGATCCGGAAACAGCCTGGTAAGTAGATACGATTACTTTATTTAGACCGTACTTTTGTCTAATTGGCTCAAGCGCCACAACCATTTGAATGGTTGAACAGTTTGGATTGGCAATAATCCCATTATGATTCAATAAGTCATTTTCATTTACTTCAGGTACAACGAGAGGGACATTTTCATCCATACGGAAAGCACTTGTATTATCGACACAAATAGCACCGCGTTTAACAGCTTCCGGGGCTAATTCTTTTGATACACTTCCCCCGGCACTGAATAAGGCAATATCCACACCTTCAAAGCTTTCAGGCTTCGCTTCTTGTACTGTATATTCAGCTCCATTTACTTGCACTTTTGTACCAGCAGATCGAGCGGACGATAATAAAGTTAATTTTTCAATTGGAAACTGTCTATCCTCTAGTGTTTTTAACATTTGCTGCCCAACTGCTCCTGTTGCTCCAACTACTGCTACGTGGAATCCTTTTTTCTGTTCCATTTTTTGCTCCCCTTCCAATTCTGTAAAAATTACGACTATTTTCTTAGTACTAGAACGTCACTTTATTATATGAGGAATATTTCAGTTTGATAAAGCCAAACTAATAAAAAGACGACGCTAAGAGTAGCTATACTTTATTATATAGCGAATTCACTCTTCACTCTACCTAAAAATTAGGCAGGAACTTGACAGCTCCAATGACTTATAACCTCATACAAAGAAGGCGCGGTAATTTGACCTGTCGCCATCTTTCTACTATAATAACATTTATTTTAAAACAATCAATCAGGAAACAATTAGACTTTTATAGGAAAATTAATTTCCATCTTTATATCTTTCTACAATAACTGGTTGAATTTGTTTTCCATTTAATGCTGCTTCAACTGCTTCGCTTAACATGGTCATTCTCGCAACCATAGAATTTGGTTTCTTTATTGGATCATCTTGGCCATATGGGATAAAATAAATATTTTTTGTTGCCATTAATCTCATTAAGTTTACCCCATTTAACCCTAATGCATCATTTGTTGAAATACCTAATACAACAGGCTTTTGATTCCTTAGAGTTGCTTTTGCTGCCATTAAGACAGGACTATCTGTCAATGCGTTTGCAAATTTGCTCATTGAATTACCTGTTAATGGAGCAATAACCATACAGTCAAGAGGGATTTTAGGACCTAATGGTTCAGCCTTTACAATGGAATCAATCACTTTATTCCCTGTTAATTCCTCAATCCTAGTAACCCAATCTTCACCTTTCCCAAACCGAGTATCTGTCGTTTGGACTGTAAATGTGACAACAGGGAGCACTTCAGCACCTGCATTGACTAATTTTTCAATTTCAGGGAAAACCGCATCATATGTGCAGTGAGATCCCGTTAAACCAAATCCAATTCGCTTGCCATTTAAACTCATGATTTTATCTCCTTTCGATTATCGTAAAGATCCTGAAGTAAATTTGAAAGGACGCCTGCTAAAATATTTCCCGCTGTTTTCGGAGCCACAATACCAGGAAGACTCGGTGCTAATAGAGCTTTTATTCCCCTTTTTTCTGCATATCGAAAATCCGTTCCACCCGGCTTCGAGGCAAGATCAATAATGAGTGTATGCGCAGGCAATTTTGAAATAACGTTTGCATTTACAACTGGGTGCGGAATCGTATTAATTAATATATCAGTATCTTTAACCCAATTGTTCATGTCATCTAAATGGAATGGAGTTAATGCCATTTCAGTTATTCTGGCAATATGCTCTGATTTGCGTGCTCCTACACTAACTTTTGCTCCTAGTAAATGAAATGTTCTTGCGACGCTCATTCCCACTCTGCCTAAACCGAGGACAGTGACATTTGAGCTGTGTATGGTAAAGTCTGTGTGCTGAATAGCCATCATAATCGTTCCTTCCACTGTTGGAATCGAATTATAAATAGCCACATCATCTCTTTTAAATAATTGCACAAGAGTCCTGTCAGCACGATCGATAATACCGGTTAAATAAGCATTCGTAATCCCGGAAAAAATAACGCAATGCGGCGGTGTTTTCTTAATTTCCTCCTCTAAGAGGATAACTTTTTCATTAGAAAATATCGTATCAACGTTACCCTCAAGGCTCGTGCCGGCTACCGGCAGAATAATGGCATCAAGCTGTGAAAAATCAAGGTCTGCTATCTTTTCCTTTGTTGCTCCAGAAAAAGCATGATCCAACTGTTCAAAGCCTATTAAAGAAAGCTTTGCATCCAGTTCCGTTAATTTTCGAATGATTTCGAGTTGTCTCGCATCACCGCCAATGATTGCAATTTGCATATCTGTCAGCATGAAAGATTCACCTTCTTTTTTAGGGCTTGAGTTACGGAAGTCCATTTGACTTTCTCATGTATTTAAGAGCCTGGTTTCTTATCAAGAAGCCCAATTTTAGATTCATCAACCTAATCCCTTAACATTGCTACTTGCAATTTAGAAAGATATCGGGTAAGAACTACTTCAACATCATATGTTACATTTACCTAATCGGTGACGCCATCGGAGTTTTGTCTTAAGTCAATCCACTCCGCTAAAATTCTTTTGCACTAGACACTAATCTATTTAATTAAAAAAACAAAAAAAGGTGACTCATTGAGCCTCCTTTTTTTGTTTTTTTAATTTTCCATATCAATAATTAGCATATCATTGCCAATTTTCTTAATTTGCTTCCATTCAACACGTATTTCTCCACCATGTTTTTTCATTCCGAACCATTTTAAAGTAGGAATGAGCAATGCTTCAATTTGTCCGCTTTGCACATTAATTTCTAAATCAGTCTGCCCAAGGATACCTAAGCGCTCGGCACGATTTACATCAACGATTTCTTTCCCGCTTAATTCACTTAATCTCAATTTTCCTTCCCTCCATTATGAACAGTTAACCACCCTATATTCATACGAGCATCTAAGCCCAATTAGACGTCACATTTCTGGATAAAAGGAAAAAATGAGGAGTTTGTCTATCCTTATGACAGTTATTCTTGTTAAACTCCTTTTGGCAGCTCGCCATTAGGACTAATTAACGAAACAGAAAATTGATCCGTAAACACTCGGTTCGCCATTCGATCTACATCTTCTTTCGTAACCGAATCAATTTGTTCAACAATTTCATCTAGCGAACGGTGAAGTCCAAGCAGCAACTCATTTTTACCGTTACGGCTCATGCGGCTGTTCGTACTTTCAAGACTTAGCATTAAGCTCCCTTTTAATTGCTCTTTGCTATTAGATAATTCTTTTTCCGTGATGCCGTCTCTTTTTAGAACAGCAAGTGTTTCCTGTATTGTTTCAAACAAGAGATCAAGCTGCTTTGCTCCGGTACCTCCATAAATCGTTACAATACCCGTGTCTTCAAAAGCAGAGTGATAAGAGAATACAGAATAGGCAAGCCCTCTTTGTTCTCTAACATCTTGGAATAATCGACTGCTCATACTGCCCCCCAAAATATTATTAAGGGAAATGAGACTATAAATGTCATCATGTCCGACTTGAAGCCCCTCAAATCCTAGACAAAGATGGGCCTGCTCTGTTTCTTTCTTACGTGCAATGCGATTTGTATGAAAAACTGGTACAGTTGTTTCAATTTCACGTTTCCCGCCCTCATAGGAGCCAAATAGTGCCTCTACTTCTTTAATAAAGGAATCGGAAATATTTCCTGCTACAGATATCACAACATGTTCAGGTGTATACATGTCGTGTACATACCCCTTTAACGTTTCACTTGTAAATGTAGATAAAGTTTCCTCAGTGCCAAGTATTGGATAGCCAAGAGAATGATCCTCATAAATGGCTTTGCTAAGCAAATCATGAACAATATCATCTGGGGTATCTTCATACATTTTAATTTCTTCATATACAACATTTTTTTCCTTGACTAATTCTTCTTCCACAAAAGTCGAATGAAAAAACATATCTGCTAATACTTCTAAAGCAAACTGTGCATGGTTATCAAGTACTTTTGCATAATAACAAGTGTATTCCTTCGACGTAAAAGCGTTTACTTGACCGCCGATACTATCAAATGACTCAGCTATTTCTCTAGCCGTTCTTGTTTTTGTTCCCTTAAAGAACATATGCTCCAAAAAATGTGAAATCCCATTATTAACTGGAGTTTCATTACGTGAGCCAGTGCCAATCCAAACACCTATTGCTACAGACCTTACAGTGGGAATATTTTCTAATACAACTCTTACACCATTTTGGCAAGTATATTTCTTTATCAAATAAACTCCTCCTGTTCTAAACCTCGGTTGCATGATTCATTTCATTATATTTATTTCAGCTATGCCAAGTAAGTATATACTAATACCGTTATTTTTTCCAAAAACTTGACTTTTAGGCAAAATTTCTTAATTTTTATTATTATCTTTCATCTTTTCTATTGAAAAGGAATCAACAAGTCTTTCTTCTTTTACTAATTCAGTAATCGTATTTATTTGCAATTGCTTTTGCTTAATGCTAATAATTAACCTATCTAATGATTGTGCTGTTGAAGAAGTAGGATGCATGAGAATAATGGCTCCATTATGTACCTTGCTCATCACTCGATTAATTAATACATCTGGAGAAGGTTTTTGCCAATCGACGGTATCAACGCTCCACATAATTGTACCCATCTTCTCCTCTGCAGCAATGGTAACCACTTCATCACGATAGCTGCCGCTTGGGGGTGCAAACCAGACTGGGCTGGAACCTATTGTTGCTTTAATCACCTCATTTGTTTTCGTCATTTCCTGGCGGATTTTCGCTGTCGAACTCACTTTCAAATCAGGATGGGTAAACGAGTGATTCCCGATTTCATGGCCTGCATCAGCAATCATCTTAGCAAGGTCAGGGTATTTTTGAACCCATCTCCCTTCAAGAAAAAAAGTAGCAGATACATGATGTTTTTTCAAAGTAGCTAACATATCCGATAAATATTCATTTCCCCATGCCACATTTATAATAAAGCTCACCATTGGTTTGTCCGGATGCCCTTTATATATCGGAGCAGGCGGAAGCTCTTCTAGATGTACCGCAGGCCTTACTTGTTGGAATACTAATTTTTCTTCTTCAAATTCTCCGATTTCTTTCATTTTTTTATAAGAGGCTTCAATGTCGACTTTTAACCCATTGTATCCTGGCATCGCTTTCCAGACTCTATCTATTTTTGCATCGCTGGCGGGAACCTTGTATTTCTCACTATTTAATACAATTTCATGATAAAGAGAATCCTTCTTGATACTTACCTCAAGAGAATTCCCTTTTATATGACTTATAAATTCATCTGTTAAGGGATTACTAACCATCATAAATGCCATTACAAAAATAATTCCAAAAACAATCATTTTTTTCATTAACCTGCCTCCTCCATATAAATTATGAAAAAAAAGGACAAGGTAGAACGAAAAAGAAACAGTCAGAGTATCCTGACTGTTTTTTAAATAGGCTTAATATATCTTTTTCTTACTTTTGAGCACTTTCTTCATGCTCACGCTGTTCCTTTAAGACAGCCTTACGAGACAGATTCACGCGGCCTTGCTTGTCAATTTCAATAACTTTTACAAGCATCTCGTCACCAATCTTTACAACGTCCTCCACTTTTCCAACACGTTCCTCCGCAAGTTCAGAAATGTGTACAAGGCCATCCTTGCCTTGGAATATTTCAACAAATGCACCAAACTTCTCAATTCTTTTCACTTTACCAAGGTACAGTTGTCCGGCTACTACTTCACGAACAATATCTTCAATAATATGTTTAGCTTTTTGATTCATTTCCTCATCAACAGAAGAAATAAAGACCGTTCCATCCTGCTCGATATCAATTTTAACTCCTGTTTCTTCAATAATCTTATTGATTTGTTTACCGCTAGGTCCAATAACATCACGAATTTTATCAGGATTGATGGTCATTGTTAGAATTTTCGGAGCAAACTTTGATAATTGACCTCTTGGTTTATCAATCGTTGCCAGCATAGAATCTAAAATTTGCATCCTGCCTTTTTTCGCCTGCTGCAATGCTTCTTCTAAAATTTCTTGAGATAATCCTGCAATTTTTATATCCATTTGTAATGCCGTTACACCTTTCGCCGTACCGGCAACTTTAAAGTCCATATCTCCAAGGTGGTCTTCCATCCCTTGAATATCAGTCAGAATTGTATAGTATTCACCTGATTTCACCAATCCCATAGCAATGCCGGCTACCGGAGCTTTAATCGGTACCCCTGCGTCCATCATGGCAAGTGTGCTGGCGCAAATACTTGCCTGCGAAGTAGAACCGTTAGATTCTAATACTTCAGACACCAAGCGTACGGTATAAGGAAATTCCTTTTCATCCGGAATTACCGCTAATAAGGCTCTTTCCCCCAATGCACCATGTCCAATTTCACGGCGTCCCGGCCCTCGCATTGGCCCTGTTTCACCAACACTGAAATTAGGGAAGTTATAATGGTGCATAAATCTTTTTTCTTCTTCCAGTCCTAAACCATCTAAAATTTGCACATCACCTAAAGCACCTAGTGTGCAAATGCTTAATGCCTGCGTTTGTCCGCGTGTAAACAAACCAGATCCATGTGTACGAGGCAGGATATTCACCTCAGAAGATAACGGACGAATTTCATCAATGCCGCGGCCATCAGGACGTACTTTCTCTTCTGTAATAAGGCGTCGAACTTCACCTTTAACTAGTTTATCTAATATTTGCTTTACCTGTTTTAAAGTATCTTCTTCCGCTTCTTTTTCTTCATATTGAGCTAATATGCGGTCTTTTACTTTCTTTATTGCTTCTTCACGGGCATGTTTCTCTTGAACTTGAATGGCTTGAATCATATCTGCTTCGCAAAGATCACGAACTTCCGCTTCTATCACGGAGTCAAGTTCAAATAGAACAACTTCAAGTTTTTCCTTCCCGATTTCAGCGACAATGCTTTCTTGGAAGGCAATTAATCGCTTGATTTCTTCATGACCAAACATAATAGCTTCCAGCATGGTTTCTTCAGGAACTTCATCTGCTCCTGCTTCAACCATATTAATGGCATCCTTTGTCCCAGCAACAACTAAGTGGATATCACTTTTTTCTGCCTGCTCTACAGTAGGATTGATAATAAATTGATTATCAATTCTTCCCACTGTCACACCTGCTATCGGTCCTTCAAATGGAATATCAGAAACGCTTAATGCAAGTGAAGATCCAAACATAGCAGCCATTTCCGTAGAACAGTCCTGATCCACACTCATAACCATGCTGACAACTTGAACTTCATTTCGGAAACCATCAGCAAATAAAGGTCGAATCGGTCTATCAATTAATCGACTAGCTAAAATGGCTCGTTCACTTGGACGTCCCTCTCTTTTAATAAAACCACCAGGAATTTTTCCAACCGCATATAAACGTTCCTCATAATTCACCGTCAGCGGGAAGAAATCAACATTTTTTGGTTCCTTCGAAGCGGTTGCAGTGCTTAACACTGCTGAATCACCATAACGAACTAAAACAGCACCATTGGCTTGCTTTGCTAACTGGCCAATTTCCACAGTCAACTTTCGGCCAGCCCAATCTATTGAATAAACATGCTTATCTTGTCCCATTTAATTATTACTCCTCTCTACCTGAAATACATTAGAGGTACTGCGAAACGACAACGATTCGCACATACTGATTCTATATATATAAAGCAGTTTTCTTATCATAAAACATAGCTATTATTATTATGTACATATTTTCTTGAATTTAAGCTCTATGACACATACAATTCCATAATGAATTTTATACATCAACCAAAATATGGTATATATTTTTAAGCTAATAAAAAAGCGGGAAAATTCCCGCTTTTCATTGACTATCTACGTAAACCTAGTTTATTAATCAGTTCACGGTAACGTTGAACATCTTTATTACGTAGGTAAGTTAATAAATTACGACGCTTACCGACCATTTTCAAAAGACCACGACGTGAGTGATGATCTTTCTTGTGTGTACGTAAATGTTCATTCAAGTTGTTAATTGATTCTGTAAGGACAGCGATTTGAACTTCTGGAGATCCAGTATCTGTTTCGTGTACTTTGTACTCGTTAATAAGTTCATTTTTACGCTCTTGACTGATTGCCATCCTGCTTCACCTCCTAAATTTTTCAAATCCCCTATTACTGAGCAAACGTTGGTGAATCGTATTGCCAAGCAAAGGTTCAATTTGATACGTTAATAAGAATACAACTTTTTATGATAAAATGCAAGTGTCTGTCCTGTATTTTTCAAAGTAATTGTGGGCACTCTTTTTATCCTTTTCAATTTGGGCAATGAGCTCCTCAATTCCAGAAAATTTTTGTTCACTCCGCAGTCTGCGATGCCATTCAATCGTTACTTCTTCGGCATATATATCACGATTAAAGTCAAAAATATATACTTCAATAGAAGGTTTATCGGCTTTTTCCTTATGAAACGTTGGTTTATAACCGACATTGCATACTCCTTGGAATGTTTCTTTGCTTTTTTCAATTGTAAATTTAACAGCGTATACCCCCGTCGGAGGCAGGAGATAATCGTCATGAATATCAACATTTGCCGTTGGAAATCCAATTGTTCTGCCTCGTTTTTCTCCATGTATGACTTTGCCGCTAGTCGTATAAAAACGGCCAAGAAAATGGGGCAGCTGTTCCATTTTCCCATCATGGATTCCGGCTCTAATAGACGTTGAACTGATTTTTTCCTGACCAAATTGCAATTTTTCTATGACTGAAAAAGTGAACTTCTCTCTTGAATGGAATGTCAATGTTTCCATTGTTCCTTTCCCCATTCTTCCATATGTATAATCAAAGCCTGCAACAACATGCTTAACGTTTAAATCAATTAAGTACTGATCTACATATTCCTGCGGCAATAAATTAGCAAATTCCTCAGTAAAACGAACAACAAAAAAATAATCAATCCCAAGGTTTTGAATTAACCTGACTTTTTCATCAAGAGGGGTTATATATTTAATATGCTGTACACTTCTCCCAAGAACAACAGATGGATGCGGATTAAAAGACATCACAGCACTTTTGAGCCCTCTTTTATCAGCCACTTGTTTTGCTGCTAGTATGACTTTTTGATGTCCCAGGTGTACACCATCAAAAAAACCTAAAGCCATAACCAATGGCGGGATATTTTCTTGTTTCATTTGATGAGGATGATCTAGATAATAAACTTCCACGTTCTGTATCACCTTTTCTATAAAGCATGCTTACTCTATGGATCTTAGCACCTTTGAAGGTTTCATCATTCCCGGTTTTCCTGGATGATGAACATAAATGGCTAATGCCTGACCAGATTCTGTTTCAACTACAATCGGATTTGTTTCATTTATGCACAAATCAGGAATGGGTAAAATAGCTCCATTTTTGACTTTCTCCGCTATTTTATCATTTATCCTATATTTGGGCAAATGTGCTAATGCCATTTCAATCGGATATAAAATATCCCCTAGCTTCCCTTCTTCCATTTTTTCCTCAACCTGTTCAAACGTGAAACAATCGGCAAGAGAAAACTGTGCTGATTGGATTCTGCTTAAATCCGACATATGTGCGGGAAAGCCCAGAGCTTCTCCAATCATAACGGCAAGCGTACGAATATACGTACCTTTGCTGCAGGAAACACGAAACCGAAATGAAATCTGTTCGCCACTGAAATTTTCACGGTCATCTAAAAGTTCAATGGAATAAATGTCAACCGTTCTAGTCGGCCTCTCAACTTCAATGCCTTGTCTAGCATATTCATATAGCTTTTTCCCATTGACTTTTACAGCTGAATACATTGGAGGCGTTTGAGTGATTTTCCCCGTAAACCTTTGCAATACCTTTAGAATTTCATCTCGCTTTATTACACGATCGACCGTTTTTCTCGCGATAATTTCTCCGCTTGCATCTTCAGTTGTTGTCGAAAAACCTATCGTTACTTCTCCTTCATAAGCTTTACCTGCATCGGTAATGTATTCTGCCACTTTTGTAGCTCGACCAATACAAATAGGTAATACACCTGTCACATCTGGATCAAGAGTTCCCGTATGACCCACTTTTTTCATATGCAGTATTTTTCTCAATTTAAATACACAATCATGTGATGTCATACCCTTAGGTTTATAAAGAGGAATAATTCCTTCCATTAGCTTAATGTCCTTTCTTTATTCTGAAAAAAATGGATAGACCAGTGTCTATCCATTTAAAATCATTATGATTGTTTATTTTCATTTTGTTCGTTTGCTTTTTCCTCATTATGAATTTGATGCAACAAAGTATCAATTCGATGTCCATAATCAATTGATTCATCAAATTCAAATAAAATTTCAGGTGTTTTACGCAAACGTATCCGTTGTCCAATTTCTGAACGGATAAAACCTTTTGCTTTCGCAAGTCCAATTAAAGTATTTTCGCGCTGCTTTTCATCACCTAAAACCGAGATATAGACAGTTGCTTGCTGCAGGTCGCCGGTTACATGTACATCGGTTACGGTCACAAATCCAATGCGCGGATCTTTAATTTTACGACTGATTATTTCACCAAGCTCTTTTTTCATTTGTTCCCCAATACGATTTGCTCTCACGCTCATAATCTCACTCACCTCTTTTATCAAAGCCATTCTATATCGGTGATGGTCCGTTCCCATTCTGGAAACGAATCAATAAACTTAAGGGCATTCTGCAATTCCATTTCCGCTGCTACGTGAGCAGATGCAACCACAGCAATGGCGATTTTACTTCTTTGCCAAGTATCTTGAAAATCCACTTCAGCAATCGACACATTATACTTTTGCTTTAGTCGAGTCATCACTCGTTGTAAGACTGCCCGCTTTTCTTTTAAGGAATGGGCATCGTAAATCATACATTCGAAGGCGGCTAAGCCAACTATCATTAACGTCCCACTTCTTCCATAATATATGCTTCAATCACATCATTTTCTTTAACGTCATTGAAATTCTTGATGGTAATACCACATTCATAGCCTTGACTAACTTCTTTTACATCATCTTTAAAGCGTTTTAAATCATCGATTTCCCCTTCAAAAATAACAACTCCATCACGAATTAAACGAATACCGCTGTCGCGCGTAATTTTCCCGTCTGTTACATAACTTCCGGCAATCGTTCCCACTTTGGATACTTTAAAGGTTTGACGAACTTCTGCTTGACCAATAATTTTTTCTTCAAATTCAGGATCAAGCATCCCCTTCATAGCTGCTTCCATTTCATCTATTACCTTATAGATGATGCGGTGTAGACGAATATCAACATCTTCTTGCTCAGCAGCTCGTTTCGCATTATTATCTGGACGAACATTAAATCCAATGACAATCGCATTTGATGCAGCAGCTAGAGAAATATCCGATTCATTGATAGCTCCAACAGCCGTATGAATAATCTTAATATTTACGCCTTCAACATCAATTTTTTGTAATGATGCCGCAAGTGCTTCAGCAGATCCTTGAACATCCGCTTTGATAATAATGTTCAATTCCTTCATTTCACCTTGCTTCATATGCTCAAACAAGTTATCTAGACTAATTCTCGTTTTTTCGCTGCGTTGTGCTTGCAAGGCGGACGATGCTCTAACTTCGCCTACCTGACGAGCTGTTTTTTCATCATCAAAAACAACAAAACGATCTCCTGCTTGTGGAACTTCATTTAATCCCGTAATTTCAACTGGTGTTGATGGACCTGCTTCTTTAACTCTGCGCCCTAAATCATTCACCATGGCACGGACACGGCCAAATGTATTTCCAACAACAATTGGGTCTCCGACTTTTAATGTTCCATTTTGGACAAGCAATGTTGCAACCGAACCTCGGCCTTTATCCAATTGAGCTTCAATAACCGTTCCTACTGCTTTACGTTTTGGATTTGCTTTATATTCTTCCACTTCGCTAACAAGGAGAATCATTTCTAATAAAGAATCAATTCCTTCACCATTCTTTGCAGAAATTGGAACAAAAATCGTATCTCCACCCCATGCTTCTGGAACGAGACCATGTTCTGTTAATTCCTGCATCACACGATCAGGGTTTGCTGTTGGTTTATCGATTTTATTTACCGCAACAATAATTGGAACCTCGGCAGCTTTCGCATGATTGATTGCTTCAACTGTCTGTGGCATAACACCATCATCTGCAGCAACAACAAGAATAGTAATGTCTGTAATTTTTGCTCCTCTAGCACGCATAGTTGTAAAAGCAGCATGACCAGGAGTATCTAAAAACGTAATCTTCTTGCCGTTCTCAACCACTTGATAGGCACCAATATGCTGTGTTATTCCTCCTGCTTCTCCTGCTGTTACTTTTGTATTACGAATAGAATCAAGCAGTGTAGTTTTTCCATGGTCAACGTGACCCATGATGGTAACGACAGAAGGTCTTTCAACTAGTTCCGCATCCTCATCATCTGTGAAGTAAACTTCAAGATCTGTTACATCGATTTTAATTTCTTCTTCAACTTCTACCCCATATTCACCGGCAATTAATTCAATGGCATCTTTATCAAGATCCTGATTAATGGTTGCCATAACACCAAGTAAGAATAATTTTTTGATAATTTCAGATGGTTCTCGATGTAGCTTTTTGGCCAGTTCTGCAACAGTTAAGGATTCAGTAAATGTAATTTTAGCAGGAAGTTCTTTTTCTTTTTTCTTTTCCGGCTGTGCTTGATACTGCTGTTTCCCTTTATGCTGATTGTTTTTATTTTTATTTTGGTTATTCTGGGTATTTTTACCTTTATTTTTATTAAAGCCGCCTTTTTGGTTTGCTTGTGTATTTTGACTTGGCTTTTTAGGCGACGATTTAATAACATCTTTGGGTTTTACCACATGCTGTTCATCATCCAACTCAGTTTGATACTGAGTTTTTTCTTTTCCTTGCTGCCTAGTTGTATCAGGCTTTTTATCATCCTTCTTTTGAAAATATCCGTCTAGCTTTTTCACAGCATCATCCTCAATTGTTGTCATATGATTTGAAACCTCTATATTCATGTCTTTTAATTTCGTAATAACTTCTTTACTTGAAATATTTAATTTTTTTGCGTATTCGTACACGCGTATTTTACTCATACTTTCACCCCCGCTGATATTTAATCGAGCAGCGTCATCAATTTTTTTGCAAATCCCTCATCTAATAATGCAACCACAACACGTGCTTCTTTTCCAATTGCACGTCCTAATATTTCACGGTTTTCAATGATTTTTAAAGGAACTCCGTAGGATTTACATTTATCTGTAATTTTTTTAGCTGTATTAGCAGAAGCATCTGACGATAACAGAATGAGCTTTGCTTTACCGCTTCTAATTTCTTTTACGGATAACTCTTCTCCCGAAATAATTTTCCGCGCTCGATTCGCTAATCCAAGCAATGATACCCATTGATGTTCATTCATTAGGATAATCGATTCTCCTTTTCAATAAGCTGCAATAACTCATCATATATAGAATCATCAATTGATACTTGCAAATGATTGGATAACACGTTTTTCTTCTTTGCAGATAGAACGGTTTCTTTATCCAAGGAAAGATATGCGCCTCGACCTGATTTTTTACCCGTTAAATCGACTGATACTTCCCCTTCTTTAGAACGGACGATTCGAACTAATTCTTTTTTAGGTTTCATTTCACCAGTCACGACACATTTACGTAAAGGTATTTTTTTTCGACTGTTCACCCTCATCCCTCCTTGAATGATTTATCGTTCATCATCAAAGTTATTTTCATCATCTACATCGATATCATGGTCTTGTTTTAGCTCAAATTCCACTTCTTCTTCAATATCTTCTTGATTAAAAGTTAATAGTGATTCCTCACGAGGAAAAATACCTGCTTCACGAGCATCACTTTCAGATTTGATATCAATTTTCCATCCTGTTAGCTTTGCAGCTAAACGTGCATTTTGACCACGTTTACCAATTGCAAGCGAAAGCTGATAATCAGGAACAACAACAGTTGTTGCTTTATCTGCTTCATTTACGATTACATCGAGAACCTTTGAAGGACTTAATGCATTCGCAACAAAAACAACAGGGTCAGCTGACCATTTTACAATATCAATTTTTTCACCCTTCAATTCATTAACAATTGCTTGAACACGAGATCCTTTTGGCCCTACACAAGACCCAACTGCATCTACTTCTGGATTATCAGAGTGAACAGAAATCTTTGAGCGGTCGCCAGCTTCACGCGCAACAGATTTAATTTCAACGGTACCATCATAAATTTCAGGTACTTCTATTTCAAATAACCTTTTTAATAATCCCGGATGTGTACGGGAAACAAATATTTGCGGACCTTTTGTTGTTTTTTCAACCTTGGTTAAGAATACTTTAATGCGATCATGCGGTTTGTATCTTTCATTCGGCATTTGTTCATTGCTAGGCAGAATTGCTTCAATTTTACCAAGACTGACATAGATGAATTTTGGATCCTGTCTTTGCACAATCCCTGTCATAATGTCTTCTTCGCGATCAATAAATTCTGAATAAATAATTCCTCGTTCTGCTTCGCGAACACGTTGCGTTACAACCTGCTTAGCCGTTTGAGCTGCAATACGACCAAAGTCCTTTGGTGTTACTTCTAGCTCAACTACATCTTCAATTTGGTAGTTTGGATTAATGCGGCGAGCATCATCAAGTGAAATTTCAAGACGAGGATCAAATACTTCATCTACCACTTCTTTTCGGGCAAATACACGCATAGACCCTGCACCTAGATTAATATCAATTCTTACATTTTGAGCTTGATTAAAATTTCGGCGATAAGCAGAAATAAGTGCTGCTTCGATTGCTTCCATTATGACATTTCGAGAAATTCCTTTTTCCTTTTCAAGCACTAACAGAGCATCTAGTAATTCACTGCTCATGAGAATGGTTCCCCCTTAATTTACAGTTCTTCCTTTGTTATGAAAAGCTCACAGCAAGTCTTGCTTGTGCCACCTTTTCATAAGGAATGTTCACACTTTTCTTTCTTGTTTTTATTTTGATTTCTACTGTTACAGTTATTCCATCAAAGTGGGTCAAAATCCCTTCAAATTGCTTTTCACCATCGATTGGCTCATACGTTTTAATGAATACATTTTTCCCAATCGCTTTTTCAAAATCTTTATCCTTTTTTAGAGGGCGCTCTGCTCCGGGTGAAGAAACTTCAAGGAAGTAATTGTGTACAATCGGATCAACCTCGTCTAATTTCTCACTGAGCCTCTCACTAACTAATCCACATTCTTCAATATCTATGCCGGTTTCTTTGTCAATAAATACTCTAAGAAACCAGTCTCTTCCTTCTTTAACATATTCAATGTCAACAAGCTCAAGTCCCATATCATCCAATATTGGTGTGACTAATTGACTAACCGTTTCTGCCACTTTGCTCAACAGTATCCCTCCTTTACACTTAAGCACCATAAGTATCAAATTCGCTCCGTCGAATTTGCGCCCAGATTTTTATCGAGCTCGCTCGATAAATTACCTTTAAAAAATCCGAGGCATCCGCTAGAGGCTTAACTTCATTCAGCCAGGGCTTAAAAACCCAAACTGAATCAAAAAGCTTTTTACATTCATCCCCCACTTATAGAAGTGGAGGACTTCTGCTGAATGAAATTAAATGAATGTAGAAAACTCCTGTATATTGCTTATGCCTTCTTCCAACTGCATGAAGAAAGCTTAGGAGCACAGGAGTTACAAAAATCAACCGTATTGTTTAAACAGGGCCGTTTCTAAAAGCAATAACTCACCAGGATATGTATAGACAATACGAAAGAGTGGGTTTCCCCACTCTTAATTACCAGAGTTATCCTTAGTATTTCCACTAAAACTATAACATATCCAAATATTTAATGCAAACAATGAAATGCAAAGCGGCTTAGTCAGACTCCTCAGCTAGATATAATAACTATTAAAATAATGACAGCTGATTTTGATCTGGCAGTGATTCAAGACACCCTTGATTATCCAAGTACTCCATAATCGTTTTTGATACCTTTCCTCTTTGTTGAAGGTCTTCTTTTGATAGAAATTCACCTTCTTCACGTGCTTTTACAATATTATAAGCTGCATTTGTCCCTAGACCGGGTATGGCATTAAACGGAGGAATCAATGAATTGCCATCAATAATAAATTCTGAAGCACTTGATCGGTATAAATCAACATTCTTAAACGAATAGCCCCGTTCACACATTTCAAGCGCAAGCTCCAACACTGTCAACAAGTTTTTTTCCTTTGTCGAAGCATCAAGCCCTTTTCCATTGATTTCATCAATTTTCGTCCTAATCGTAGCTGAACCTTTTGCCATTGCTTCAAGATCAAAATCCTCCGCACGGACTGTAAAATAGGCAGCATAATAAAGAATAGGGTGATGCACTTTAAAGTAAGCCACACGAACGCCCATTAATACATAAGCTGCAGCATGGGCTTTAGGGAACATATACTTAATCTTTTTACAAGAATCAATATACCACTCCGGAACTTCATTCTTGCGCATTTCTGCTTCCATATCCTCTGTCAGGCCTTTCCCTTTCCTCACTGATTCCATAATTTTAAATGCAAGTGATGGTTCAAGACCTTGATAGATTAAATAAACCATGATGTCGTCACGACACCCAATTACCTCGGGAAGTGTACAAATATTATTCTGAATTAGCTCTTGAGCATTTCCAAGCCACACATCCGTTCCATGAGATAGACCAGATATTTGAACAAGTTCAGAAAAAGTTGTCGGTTTCGTATCTTCGAGCATCTGTCTTACGAAACGAGTTCCAAATTCAGGAATCCCTAATGTTCCCGTTTTACACATAATTTGTTCTTCCGTTACACCTAGGGACTCGGTACTGCTGTATATTTTCATCACTTCCGGGTCATCCGTTGGAATAGTCTTAGGATCAATCCCGCTTAAATCTTGGAGCATTCTAATGACGGTTGGATCATCGTGTCCAAGTATATCTAGCTTCAAGACATTATCATGGATGGAATGGAAATCAAAATGGGTTGTCTTCCATTCTGAATTTCTATCATCTGCTGGAAACTGGATTGGTGTAAAATCAAATACATCCATATAATCTGGAATAACTATGATTCCGCCCGGATGCTGTCCGGTTGTTCGTTTGACCCCGGTGCATCCTGAGGCAAGCCTTTCTACTTCTGCACCACGAAGCTGGAGGTTATGGTCCTGCTGATACGCTTTTACATAACCAAAAGCTGTTTTATCGGCGACTGTACCAATCGTTCCTGCGCGATAGACATACTCTTCACCGAATAATACTTTTGTATAGTTATGGGCACGCGGCTGATATTCTCCAGAAAAATTCAAATCAATATCGGGTACCTTGTCCCCTTTAAAGCCTAGGAAGGTTTCAAACGGAATATCCTGACCTTCTTTTTTATACAATGTACCGCAGTTCGGGCATTCTTTATCAGGAAGATCAAACCCAGATCCAACGGAACCATCATTAAAAAACTCAGAATGCTTGCATTCAGGACATATATAATGCGGCGGCAGTGGATTAACCTCCGTAATTTCCGTCATGGTTGCAACTAGTGATGAGCCTACAGAACCCCGAGAACCAACGAGGTATCCATCGTCCAGAGATTTTTTAACGAGCTTATGCGAAATCAAATAAATAACAGCAAAGCCATGGCCAATTATACTTTTTAATTCCTTTTCAAGCCTTGCTTCAACAATTTCCGGAAGCGGGTCACCATAAATTTGCTTTGCCATACCGTAACTCATGTTTCGGATTTCATCTTCGGCCCCTTCAATTTTTGGTGTATATAAGTCATCTTTAATCGGTTTAATCGCTTCAATCATATCAGCAATTTTATTGGTATTTTCCACAACAATTTCTTTCGCTTTTTCTTTTCCAAGAAAGGCAAAAGCGTCAAGCATTTCGTTTGTTGTTCTAAAATGAACATCCGGTAATTTATGTCGATTTAACGGATTAGCACCGCCCTGTGAGCTGATAAGAATCTTCCGGTATATTTTATCATTTGGGTTTAAATAGTGAACATTCCCTGTTGCAACAACCGGTATGTTTAACTTTTCACCAAGCATGACAATATTACGAATGATTTCCTCCAATGCTTTGTCATCACGTATTAGTTCTAATTCGATTAAATGCTGGTACACTTCCTTCGGATGGACTTCGAGATAATCATAGAACCCGGCAATCTTTTCGACTTCTTCAGGGCCCTTTTGCATCATCCCTTCAAACACCTCGCCTTTATCACAGGCAGAACCGACCATAATACCTTCGCGGAACTTTTCTAACTGTGAGCGGGGAATTCTTGGCACCCGGTAAAAATAATTGATATGGGAAACAGAAACCAATTTAAATAGATTTTTTAAACCGACATCATTTTGCGCAAGCAGTGTACAGTGATACGGCCTTGATCTTTGATAAGCATTTCCTTTTCCCATATTGTCATTCAACTGGTCATGATATTCTATTCCCTTTTCAGCCGTGTCTTTTAACATTTTCATCAAGATATAGCCAGTGGCTTCAGCATCATAAATGGCCCGGTGATGCTGCGTTAATTCTACATCAAGTTTTTTTGCCAGCGTATTTAATCGATGGTTCTTCATTTCAGGATATAAAAAGCGCCCTAATTCTAACGTATCAATAACTGGGTTTGATGCCTTCTCTAAACCAACTTTTGTATAACCCATATTTAAAAAGCCCATATCAAAGGACGCATTATGGGCAACTAGGACATCATCTCCTACCCATGTATGAAATCTTTTTAATACAGCTTCCACTTCTGGTGCGTCTTGCAGCATATCATCTGTAATATGTGTCAAATTGATAATCGTTGCTGACAATGGACGATGAGGATTGGCGAATGATTCAAAGCGGTCAACTATTTCTCCACCGCGAACCTTCACTGCTGCTAATTCAATGATTGTATCATACACCGCAGAAAGACCCGTTGTCTCAACATCAAAAACGACATACGTATCATCAGATAATTTTCGATGAGCAGAGTTATAAGCAATTGGAACACCATCATCAACTAGATTAGCTTCTACCCCGTATAGGATTTTTATATCATTTTTTTTACCCGCACTAAATGCTTCTGGGAATGATTGTGCGACGGCATGGTCAGTGATTGCAATGGCTTTATGGCCCCATTTCTTTGCTTGACTGACGAGAGAACTGACAGAAGAAACTGCGTCCATCTGGCTCATCGGTGTATGCAAATGAAGTTCAACACGTTTTTCATCCTCAGGTGCCGTATCTTTTCTACTCGGCGGCTTTATTTCATTGATATCATTTCCAATCATAACGAGGTCGCGAACAAACGTATCATTTTGAATGCTTCCTCGAACTTTTAACCACATTCCCTTTTGAACACGATTAAACATCGCTGCATCTTCTTTATCACGAGAAAACATTTTAACAAGAATAGAGCTTGTATAATCCGTAATTTTAAAGGTTAATAATGTTCGGCCGCTGCGAAGTTCCTTCGTTTCAGCAGCAAACACGTAGCCTTCAATCGCAATCCGGCGCTCTTCATCTGTTATCTCTTCTAGTTTTCTGAATTCAGTATCATCACGGATGGTTAAGCCAATCGTTAATGGTCCGCTGTCCTCGATTACATCATCAGCCTTTTCATCACGCTTCTGCATCTCGATGAGTGCTTGCATCCCTCTTTCTTCATCTTCTTTTTGCTTTGCCAGCAAAAATTGTTGATATTCTTCATTTGCCTGTTCTGTAGATATTTCCGTATCAATTGCAAAAATAGGAAAGCCGTATTCTTCATAGATTTGAGAAATCAAACTAGCATATTTGCGTTTGATTGATAAACCTTCCATTTCATTTCGAACTTGAATCAATACTTTATTTCCTTGCAATTTGGGAATTTGTTCATTTAACAACTTGGAAAGCGGTGGTGATATTCCTTCTATTTCCTGAATACATTTTCTCCAATAATCTACTACGAGCTGTTCAGTAAATTGAGAATCCAATACTTTAATGGAGTAGGATATTTGAGCAATATAAGAAAAAGTTGTTTCAAGTTTATTTAAAAAAGTACTTAAGACATTGTATGGTAGAATTCTCTCGAATAAAAAGTGAAAATGCCATTTTCTAGCCTTTTTTTCAATCACCAATTTTTCAATTTGGGCTTTCGAGAAATATGGCACAATGGCATCTTCAGTAAGGTTTAATTGCTGTAATAAGAGCTGAAAACGCTCATTTTTCCCTGGGTCAACACTCACTTTAATCTCTCTCCTCCCGTTTAATATTTCTTTTTCTCATGGCTTTGTTAAAGTACTGTGTTGATAAGCCAGATTTTTGACTCATTCGTGTGAAATGAACATTTCACACGCCTTTCAGCTATGCTGAAAGGTTGCTGTATGGTCATGAAATAGTAGGAGAAA
>Ga0180215_1001024_pt1 | contig 32028 bp, 34 predicted proteins | sample eDN3rd37CBELigBY_FD_128871 | JGI IMG/M metagenome (GOLD analysis project Ga0180215, IMG submission 128871) | Enriched backyard soil microbial communities from Emeryville, California, USA - eDNA 3rd pass 37_C BE-Lig BY (version 2) (version 2) | ecosystem: Environmental > Terrestrial > Soil >...
GATGTTGATCGGGTATGGGTTGCAGATCGTGTTGCCTCATCTGAGGATCCTGTTGACGCGCTTGCCGAGGAAGAGGAGGAATAATTTTGAGACGATTTATTCTTCCTTTTCTAGTTCTTTTTGTCTTTATATGTGAAAGTACCTTCGCTCAACTTGTGAATATTTCCTTTTTTGGTGAAGATTATTTATATATACCTAGATTTTTGCTGGTCTTTGTTATCTTTATTACAGTGTATTTAAATCGGACACAAGGTATGTTATTCGGGTTAATATTTGGCTTTTTACATGACGTGGTCTATATTGAAGTAATAGGGATCTATCTTTTTTCCTATGCTTTTCTTGCTTATCTAGTTTCAAAGGCGATGAAGGTGCTTCATAAACATGTTTTGATTGTCATCTTTTTGTCGACTCTTGCCATCGCTATTCTGGAATTTTACGTATATGGCATTAATTACGCAATTGGTGCCACCGAAATGCCGTTATACGATTTTACAACCAAAAGGTTACTTACAACCCTTGGGCTGAACTTCATTTTTGCGTTACTCTTTATTTTTCCGCTCAAGTCGTTTTTAACGAAATTAAAAAAAGCAGAATCAGAAGATTAATAATAGGTGTGGATGATTGTTATAAGAAACAAGATAAAAGAGCAACTATAAGAAAAAATGATTACTAATTATCTCGTAAAAAAAGGAATTCGGGCAGTTCTGTCGAATAGTAAAATCGTTGAGGTGAACGTCATGAAGGTCCAAAAACAACAATATGTTACGATTAAAGGCACGAAAGATGGCTTAACGTTGCATCTCGATGATTCATGTTCTTTTGACCAATTGCTCCAAGAATTAGAGGAAATGCTATCTTTAAAACAGTATGTTCAACAAACTGGCCCTGTTATTGGAGTAAATGTTAAGGTTGGAAACCGTTTAATTAATGCGAATCAGCGAGAAAAACTAGAAACAGTTATAAAACAAAAGCGAAATCTTTTAGTTGAATCAATAGAAAGCAATGTCATTACAAAAGATGAGGCATTGAGATTAAAAAAAGAAACAGAAATTGTGCCGGTAACCAAAATCGTTCGTTCCGGGCAAATATTAAAAGTAAAGGGAGATTTACTGCTCATTGGGGATGTTAATCCTGGCGGAGAAGTAAATGCTTCTGGAAATATTTTTGTTTTAGGTGCTTTAAAAGGGATTGCTCATGCTGGCAATGATGGGAATAACCAAGCGGTGATTGCTGCTTCTCTTATGAAGCCGTCACAACTGCGAATCGGTGAGATCATTAATCGGGCACCAGATCATACCCCTCATGAGGGTTCTGAGATGGAATGTGCTTATTTAAATGAAGATGAAGAAATGGTAATTGAGAGATTACAACAACTAACTCATCTACGACCAAATTTAACAAGGTTTGAAGGAGGAATCTAACAATGGGTGAAGCAATTGTCATAACCTCAGGGAAAGGTGGCGTTGGGAAAACAACGACATCGGCAAATATTGGGACAGCTTTAGCTATATTAGGCAAACGGGTTTGTCTAGTAGATACAGACATCGGTCTTCGAAACCTTGATGTCGTAATGGGACTTGAAAATCGTATTATCTATGATTTGGTTGATGTAGTGGAAGGGCGTTGTAAAATGCATCAAGCTCTCGTCAAAGATAAACGTTTTGAAGATCTGTTATATTTACTTCCAGCTGCACAAACAAGTGATAAAACAGCTGTTAAGCCAGAACAAATGAAAAAACTGGTGAATGAATTAAAACAGGATTACGATTATATCGTGATCGATTGTCCTGCCGGTATTGAACAGGGGTACAAAAATGCAGTTGCCGGGGCAGATAAAGCAATTGTTGTAACAACACCTGAAATATCGGCTGTTCGTGATGCAGACCGTATTATCGGTTTATTAGAGCAGGAGGATATTGAACCGCCAAAGTTAGTAATCAATCGTATCCGAAATCATCTTGTGAAAAATGGGGACATGCTTGATGTAGACGAAATTGTTACTCATTTATCAATTGACCTTATTGGAATCGTAGCAGATGACGACGATGTCATTAAAGCATCTAATAATGGTGAACCAATTGCTATGGACCCAAACAACCGTGCAGCGATTGCTTACAGAAATATTGCACGACGTATTTTAGGGGAATCTGTTCCATTACAATCTTTAGATGAACCAAACAAAGGGATGCTTGTTAAGTTAAAAAGATTTTTTGGTGTTCGTGTGTAAAACATACATTCATAGATACATAGATTCTAGACTAGATTTCTCAAATGAATTCTAGTCTTTTTTCTTTTCCTTCTTAATCCTCACTTTAAAGCAAACAACTTTTATCTAGATCCTATAAAAACATTCATATTCCATAAGGACAAGGCATACACTTGTACAAACTTGCTAAAAGGATGGATGGGGATGAGTCATCGAGCGGACGAAATAAGAAAAAGAATTGCAAAAAGAAAACGAGATCGAGGAATAGTAGGTAGTCAAACCAACGAGACATCACAAAGAACATCACTTTTTATGAGTGAGGAAGAGCGATATGGCGGTGTATATTCACCCCCTACCTATGAAGGTGGCCCAGGAAATCAAAGAGGAGCCCACCCACTTTTCCGTACCGAAGTTTTTATCTTCAAAATTTTATTTTCAGCGGTATTGGTATTAATAACAGCTATCGTCTTTAAAAATGGATCTCCGCTGTTTGATAAGGCGAAAGAAGTTGTACACTACTCGCTTGAAGAAGAATTTCAATTTGCGACTGTATCTAAATGGTATCGAGATCAGTTCGGTGAACCATTAGCTTTGTTTAACAATGGCACGAATGACAATGAAAAAGCAGAAAATGAAACAGAGGTGGCCCAGCTTGCTGTTCCTGCATCAGGGAAGGTGTTGGAATCGTTCAAAGATAATGGTCAAGGAATTATGGTGGAAACGAATCGACCTTCTGTTGAAGCAATGAATGAAGGAATTATTATTGAGGCTGGTGAAAAAGAAGATACAGGCCTTACGATTGTCCTGCAGCATGCAGATGGTACGAAATCCTGGTATGGAAATCTAGACAAAATAGATGTGCCGCTTTATGATTTTGTTGAAAAGGGAAAAGAATTAGGCAGAATTAAGCTTTCAGAAAATCAAAAGGGAACTTATTACTTCGCGATCAAAAAGGGTGATTCCTTTATTGACCCAATACAGGTGATACAATTTGAATAGATACTTATCACTTCTCCAAAAAATACATATACATCCTTTGTTATGGGTCATGATTGCAATTAGTGTCATTACAGCTAACTTTAAACCATTATTTCTCTTAATGATCATTATTTTTGTACATGAAATGGGCCATGCAATCAGTGCTCATTTTTTTTCTTGGAGGATAAAGTCCATAATGCTTCTCCCCTTTGGAGGAGTTGCTGAGGTTGATGAGCATGGAAATCGTTCATTAAGGGAAGAATGTATGGTTGTACTTGCAGGACCATTTCAGCATCTATGGCTTCAGGGAGCAGCTTTTCTCCTTTATATCTCTCAGGTTATTCATATAAGTGACTATCAATTGTTCACATTTTATAACTTATCCGTTTTATTGTTTAATTTATTGCCTGTTTGGCCATTAGATGGCGGTAAGCTATTATTTATTATATTTTCAAAACATTGGTCATACCAAAAAGCTCATTCCTATATGATGATCACATCTATTATCTTTTTAGTTTTTTACGTAACAGCTATTCTCTTATTTTCTCCTACCCATTTAAATATGTGGATTATTACAACCTTTCTCGTTTATAGTCTCTATCATGAACATAAAAATAAAATGTACAGCTGTTTACGTTTTTTAATGGAGAGATATTACGGAAAACAAACCCAAATAAATCGAATTAAACCGATTGTGGTGGAAGAATCTGAATTAGTGTACCATGTCCTCCTGCAATTCCAACGAGGCTGCAAACACTTAATCATAGTTGAACGAAATGGAACAAAGGTGTCAGAAATGGATGAAAATGAACTTTTACATGCATACTTTGCAAATAAACTAACAGACTCTAAAATAGGAGACCTTGTGTATGACTATTAAAATGGATGTTCTTAAGAGTTCAATGAATAAACTGTATAGGTTGAACGAAACGAGCATCCTGGCAACTTCAATTAATCAAAAGAACAGTTTGCAAAACCACCTATTACTTAGATAAGATGCTAGAAGAAGCAACCTGTAGTAAAATAGTGACAAAGCCAAAGAAAGAGAGAGTTTAACATAACGTGCGTAAAATAATTATAAATGAAAAAGGCAGAGAAACCCGCTGCGCCATTTTCGAACATGAACAATTAGCAGAAATTCACCAATCTTATTCCTCAGAAGACGATATTGTTGGAAACATATATATTGGTCGAGTAAAAAAGGTATTACCAGGCATGCAGGCAGCCTTTGTAGATATCGGGCTATCACAAAATGGATACCTTCATCGAAACGACATTATACGCTATCAGCAAGCAAATCAATCTGAATCAAATCCATCAATTTCTCATTATATTAAAGAAGGAGAAAAGATTTTCGTTCAGGTTGTTAAAGTCGGGACAGAACAAAAGGGACCAAAGTTGACCATGAACCTTGATTTTGGTGGACATTTACTTGTCTACATGCCGTATGGTAACTATTTGGCGGTTTCGAAAAAACTACAAGATGAACAGGAAAGACAACGGCTTTTAAACATAGCTCAAACGTTTATACAGGATCAAGAAGGGATTCTTTTTCGTACAGCTTCTAAGGAACAATCAAAGGTGGAGCTGGAAAAAGAGTATGATCATTTAAAACAGAAATTTAAAGAGGTAAAGAAAAAACAAACACATGATAAGCCTATATGTGTATTCGAATCTAGACATTTTATTGACAGGATTTTATCTGAGATCGTTATAAAAGATGAGGATTTGTTAATTTGTGATCAAATTGAACGGGTCCAGCAGCTAAAGCTGCTTTTTCCTAAAACATCTGTTCACTATCATGAACATAAAGAGGCAATCTTCTCTACATATAAAATAGAACAAGAAATCGAAAAATTACTCAAGCCTTTAGTATGGTTGAAAAACGGTGCTTACATCTTTATTGAGCAAACCGAGGCTATGACAATTATTGACGTTAATACCGGAAAATTTTCCGGGAAATTATCGATGCGTGACACAGTTTTGAAAACGAACGAACTTGCTGCTATCGAAATAGCGAAACAAATTAGGTTAAGAAATCTTAGTGGAATCATCTTGATTGATTTTATTGATATGAAGCATAAACAAGATCAAAACAAGATACTTGAGACGATGAAACGGGAAATGAATAAGGATCGTGTTCAGCACAAAGTCATCGGCTTTACAGAATTAAATATATTACAGCTAACAAGAAAGAAAATGCGCAAGTCGTTAGAAAGTAATGTGACAGATTTTTGTAAAACATGTCGTGGCTCAGGACGTATTGCCTCCGCTGAGTCTGTTGCATATAAATTAGAGAGAGAACTATGGGAATATCAATTTATGGATGAAGAAGCCATGTGGATTGAAGCAACAGGGGATGTCATAGACTTATTAAAAGGAACAAATGAAGAACACTTAAAAAGGCTTCAAGATATGTTGAAATTTAAAATTCTATTCTCAGAGATATTATCACATGTCCCTACGTATCGGATTAAGCAAATGGGTGATGAACGATTACTAATGGAAAAGCTGTCATCAACCCCTTATTAAATCAATTAAAAATTAGTTGCATAATTTAATAGGATTTGTTATTATGTAACATGTTATGACTTGTAGCGCACCCGTGCTACAACCGCTCAAATCATGGTTTTTAAAGCAATGCTAGGCATTCACCTGATTTTGGCGAGTCTTAGTTTATAGGAGGTGCAGAGAATGTACGCAATTATCGAAACTGGTGGAAAACAAATCAAGGTTGAAGAAGGTCAAGTAATCTACGTTGAAAAGCTAGGTGCTGACCAAGGTGAATCGGTAACGTTTGACAAAGTTTTATTTGTAGGTGGTGACAACGTTCAAGTTGGTAGCCCAACTGTGAGCGGTGCGACTGTTACAGCGAAAGTTGAAAAACAAGGTCGTCAAAAGAAAATCACTGTTTTCAAATATAAAGCAAAGAAAAACTACCGCAAAAAACAAGGTCACCGTCAGCCATACACAAAAGTTGTGATTGAAAAAATCAACGCGTAAGGCGATTTGATATGATAAATGCTAGAATTTATCGTTCAAATAAGGGACTTATCACATCGTTCACACTCTCTGGACATGCTGCATTCGATGAATACGGCAAAGATATTGTTTGTGCTGGAGCTTCTGCTGTTACCTTTGGTGCTGTGAATGCAGTACTTTCACTAACAAATATTGAACCACAAATTGATCAAGGTGGAGAAGGAGGATTTTTACAAGTTAAACTTCCTTCAAATCTCGACGGATCTACAAGTGAAAGAGTTCAATTATTGTTAGAGGGTATGGTTGTCTCTCTCCAAACAATTGAAAGAGATTATGGACAATATATCTCGGTATCAGATGAATAAAGCAGGAGGTGAAACTTCATGTTAAGATTAGATCTTCAGTTCTTCGCATCTAAGAAAGGGGTAGGTTCGACAAAAAACGGTCGTGACTCTATCTCGAAACGTCTTGGTGCTAAGCGTGCAGATGGTCAATTTGTTTCTGGTGGTTCAATTCTTTACCGTCAACGCGGTACAAAAATTTACCCAGGTGAAAACGTTGGCCGTGGCGGTGATGATACGCTATTTGCTAAAGTTGATGGTGTTGTTAAGTTCGAACGTTTCGGACGTGACCGCAAAAAAGTTAGCGTATATCCAGTAGCTCAAGAAGCATAAGCTTATGAAAAACTCTAGCCTAACACCAGGTTAGAGTTTTTTTAAAGACTTCTTTTCATTTATTCATGAGGCTAACTCCTAAATGGATTTTAGTTAATGAAGGCAAACAAATTTCTACATAATGCTTCTATATCTAATCTTCTATTAACTCCGGTTTTAAGCAAAAGATACGTAATAAATTTCCATGATATTTTATAGAAAGTTTTTATTAAAAGCTCTTTTCCAAAACAATGTTTGTTATAATTTTTAATACAGCCTAAATACGGTAATTAACTCCTTGATGAAAATAACCTAGTAGGAGAAAATGTATGGAAAATAAACAAAATGAAATAGATATAGTTAATATTTTAAGTCATTCACGTCATGATTGGATGAACAAATTGCAATTAATTAAGGGAAATCTTTCTTTGCAAAAATACGATCGTGTCCAAGAAATTCTTGAAGAGATTGTCATTGAAGCGCAACAGGAATCAAAACTGTGCAATTTGCAACTACCACTTTTTGCTAGTTACCTGATGACCTTTAATTGGAGCAACCATCATTTTCTATTGGAATATGAGGTACTGGGAGAGACAAGAAATATTGCTCAATATGATAAACCAATCACCCAATGGAGTAAAAAGTTTTTGGAAATACTGGATCATGTAGTTGATTATTCTGGTGAAAATCGCGTCTGTATTACATTACATACTGGACATACATCAAGAGAAACTGTGCGTTTCTTTTTTGATTTTGAAGGAATAATAAAAGAGAAAGAACAAGTTACATCATGGTTTCAAAATAATGACCATAGTCCAATTTGTATAGAGGAAATTGCTATTGGTACATATCAAATAACAGTAACAGTATCACTAAATGATACGAAAATCTAAGCTAAAGAAGGATACTTCTTTATGAGGGTTATATAGAACGGAGGAAGACAAATGTTTGTCGATCAGGTCAAGGTTTATGTAAAAGGTGGCGACGGTGGAAACGGTATGGTTGCATTCCGTCGTGAAAAATATGTTCCAAAGGGTGGACCAGCAGGAGGTGACGGTGGAAACGGAGCGGACGTAGTCTTTGAAGTAGAAGAAGGATTACGTACGTTAATGGACTTCCGTTACAAGCGTCATTTTAAAGCTCCGCGTGGGGAACATGGAATGTCAAAAAATCAACACGGTAAAAATTCACAGCCAATGATCGTAAAAGTTCCGCCAGGGACAGTTGTGACAGATGAAGAAACAGGACAGATTATCGCTGACTTAACAGAGCATGGGCAGCAGGCTGTTATTGCAAAAGGTGGACGTGGTGGACGTGGAAACTCACGTTTTGCTACACCCGCAAACCCTGCTCCCGAGCTTTCAGAAAATGGTGAGCCCGGTATAGAACGCAATGTTATTTTAGAATTAAAAGTTCTTGCAGATGTTGGGTTGGTTGGCTTTCCGAGTGTAGGGAAATCTACGTTGTTATCGGTTGTATCTTCTGCAAAACCGAAAATTGCAGAGTATCACTTTACAACTCTTGTTCCGAACCTCGGAATGGTAGAAACAGAAGATGGTCGAAGCTTTGTTATGGCTGATTTACCAGGATTAATTGAAGGTGCGCATCAAGGTGTTGGATTAGGTCATCAATTTTTAAGGCATATCGAACGTACGCGTGTCATTGTACATGTTATTGATATGTCCGGTTTAGAGGGAAGAGATCCCTATGAAGACTATTTAACAATTAATGCAGAGCTTAAAGAATATAATTTACGATTAACAGAGCGACCTCAGATTATTGTTGCCAATAAAATGGACATGCCTGATTCAGAAGAAAATCTTGCTGAATTTAAGAAAAAGCTTGATGAAGAACTTCAAATTTTCCCGATTTCGGCAATCACAAGAGATGGTGTTCGAGAGCTTTTATATGCGGTAGCAGATGCAATCGAACAGACACCGGAGTTCCCGCTTTATGAAGAAGAGGAAACAGAAAACCGTGTGGTATACGAATTCAAGAAAGAAGAACCGAATTTCGCTATTACTCGTGATAGTGAAGGTGCCTATGTGTTAACAGGTGAGAAGATTGAGAAATTATTTAAAATGACAGATTTCTCACGCGAGGAGTCAGTTAGACGGTTTGCCAGACAGCTTCGTGGCTTAGGGGTTGATGAAGCACTGAGAGCACGTGGTGCAGAAGACGGGGATATCGTAAAATTATTGGATTATGAATTTGAATTTGTTGAATAACATAGAAGACTAAGAAGAGGGCTGAATACGGCTCTCTTTTTATGTATGAACCACATTATGTTGATTTTTGGACAAATCTTCTGTTTTTCTTAGAAAAACAGAAGAAATTTAGCCAATATTGTGATAAATTATCTACATTGAGAAAATTGTGGGAGGGAAAACATGAAGGATGATACCTTTTATTTAGTGAGAGAAGATATACTTCCGGAAGCAATGAAAAAAACGCTTGAAGTAAAGAAATTAATTGAACGAGGCAAGGTTGACTCAGTTGCAGAAGCGGTTCAACGGGTAGATATGAGTCGCAGTGCTTTTTATAAATATCGTGATGCTGTCTTCCCTTTTCATACAATGGTAAAGGAAAAATTAATCACCCTTTTTTTCCATTTAGAAGATCGGAGCGGAACACTCTCACAATTGTTGTCAGTCGTTGCAAATGCAGGCTGTAATGTCCTGACGATTCATCAGACAATCCCGATACAGGGGAGAGCCAATGTGACATTATCTCTCAATACGAATGGAATGAATGAAGATATCAATCACTTAATGGCGAAATTAAAGCGTTTAGAGTTTGTAGAGAAAGTAGAGATTTTAGGTCAGGGAGCATAAGGAGTTGAAGATAGTTGTCAATTAGAGTAGGATTTTTAGGTCCAAGAGCAACATTTACCCACTTAGCTGTGCAATCATATTTCGGGGACGAAATTGAGCAGATTGCCTATTCAACCATTCCTCAATGTATTGATGCTGTGGCGGAGGGTGTAATTGATTTAGCTGTTGTACCGACTGAAAATGCACTTGAGGGCTCTGTTAATTTAACAATCGATTATTTAATACATGAACAACCCTTATATATTGTCGGTGAAATAGTATCACCAATTGAGCAACATTTTATGGTACATCCTTCTAATAAAGAGGCTTGGAGAAATGTTTCCCGTGTATATTCTCATTCCCATGCCATTGCGCAATGTCATAAATTTTTGCATAAAAACTTTAAGGGGATTACATATGATTATGCAACAAGCACAGGGGCAGCTGCTCAATATGTAAAAAATAATTCTGAAGAATTAGTGGCAGCCATAGCAAATAAACTTGCAGCTAAGGAATATGGCTTAGAGATCGTACAACCCAATATTCATGATTATCATTATAATCATACCCGGTTTGCAATTGTACATCCAACAGTTGATGGTAAATATCCTAGCAAGAAGCTCACAGCTGAAAAAGAAAAAACAACACTCATGGTGACGTTACCGTCTGATCAGTCAGGTGCTCTTCATCAAGTTTTATCGGCTTTTACGTGGCGAAAGCTAAATCTATCGAAAATAGAATCAAGACCTATGAAAACAGGCTTAGGGAATTATTTCTTTATAATAGATATCGATATGAGAGTTGATGAGGTGCTGATTCCGGGAGCGATTGCCGAGTTAGAGGCTTTAGGTTGCGGAGTAAAGCTGTTAGGTACTTATGAGGCTTATTTTATACGCCAGGAAATTGAAGAAGGTGTCTAACCATCCCTTTTTATAGAAACATAAATAAACGCCGCAAATTGGGTGAATAGTCATTTTGCGGCGCTCCCCTTTTTATAACTAATTATCCTCTTCCTTTACCAAAATTCCTGCCTTATCTAAATCATGACAAGCACGGTTAAGTTTATCAATTGAATCTGCTTGTAATGTATGCAAGTGCAGTCCTTCAGTTAATTGTGAAAGATAGGAGGCCTTGTTTAGGCTGATCTTTTTTATAAATTCCTCTACTTCAATACGATTTCCAACTCTAATAGAGGCAGTTAAATCCCCATAGACAGGATGCTCAACGATGACATCTTTTACAAAGACACCATGGTCAACAAGAATATTTAATTCTTCTTTTGTATCTGTAGGTGAATGCTTACAAGCAATCAGTCTTTCCAGTAATGGCTGATCGTGTTTATTTTTTTCTAAATACACGTACCCTTGACTTGTTGCGATAATAGGGTGGTTTTTTGCTTTTAACAATGAAATATCTTGAACAATCACCTGTCTGCTTACATTAGCAAATGCAGCAAGCTCACCACCTGTTATGGGTTTGCTTGCTTTTAACAATTTATCCAGTAATAGATTTCTTCTTTCTTCCCCTAGTAATTTCCCGGAATTCATTTTATCTTCCTTTCACTTTCGAAAGTTTTCAACAATGTTGATCAGTACTTTACTTAGTTTCTCAATTTGTGAATATGTTGTGTCCTTACCTAAAGAGATTCTAACATATTGTTTCGCTTGTTGTTCATTATACCCTATAGCCAGTATAGAACGTGAAGGTGCCTGCATGCCAACTTGACATGCACTTCCTGTTGAAATGGCCATACCAAAACGATTTGCTTCCAACATGACATATTGCCCCTCAATTCCATTAAAAAGAAGGGGAAGGATATTTGGCAGTGTGTGTGGAAAATGAGCGTTTATTAAGCTGATTTTATCGTGATAAGGCTCGAAAAACTCAATAAGCTGATTTTTTAATTGGACAAAATGATCATACAACTTTTGTTGATCTTTTGAAATATCGTTGGCAGCTGTAGCGAAAGCTGCTATTGCGGGAACGTCAACAGTACCGGGCCGGAAGCCTGATTCATGTGTAGTTCCGGGTAAAATAGGCTGCCAATGAACTGAAGGGCTAATATAAGCTGCTCCCACACCTTTAGGACCGTAGATTTTATGGCTTGAGATGCTAATTGCATCAATATGTTTAACATCGATCGGAATTTTACCGAACGTTTGGACACAATCACTATGAAAAAGAATCTTCTCTTCTCTTAAAAATAGGCCAATATGTTCAATAGGATTAATGGTGCCAATTTCGGAATTTCCGTGCTGAATGGAAACAAGGGCTGTATCCTTACTTACTTCACTTTGAATCTGATTCAATGTAATAATACCTTGCTGATTCGGCTTTAAATATGAAACTCTATATCCCTTTGATTCGAGATTTTTAAAGAACGTATGAAGAGATGAATGTTCATTTACAGCGGTAATAATATGCCTTTTATGCTTTATACCATTTAATAAAGATTGAACAGTTAAGATATTTGCTTCACTGCCACCACTTGTGAAATAAATTCCTTTTTCATGTCCATTGATGATCGTTGCAATAACTTTCCTGGAGGCAGAAAGAGTACGTGCTGATATGTCTCCAATATCGTGAAGGCTACTGCTGTTGCCGTAAGCATTTTTTGCAGCCTTTGTATATATATTAAGTGCATTTTCGCTCATCGGTGTTGTTGCAGCGTAATCAAAATAGATCAATTTTTTCACTCCCGGTTTCTCTTAATCTTTCAGACTATAAATAAAAACTCTTGTCATTATTTTAAATTTATGTAAATATAGGTGTCAAGACAGGTGTAAATTACAGGAGGGTGCTATGCCTCAAACAGATGTTATTATAATCGGTAGTGGACTTGCGGCTCTAACTGTTGCATACCATCTACGGCATAAACATGTAAAAATAATCACGAAATCTTCATGGACACAAAGTAATTCAATGCTTGCTCAAGGCGGTATTGCAGCAGCAGTTGCTAATAATGACTCATGGAAAAATCATTTCGAGGATACAATTGCTGCCGGGTGTTATCATAATCACGTTAAAAACGTAGAATATCTCGTTCAAGAAGGTCCTAGAGAATTAAACGAGTGGATTCAACGAGGTGTAAAGTTTGATTGTGATACAAAGGGACAGCTTTTACTCGGTAAAGAAGGAGCGCATAGCCACCATCGAATTATTCATGCTGGCGGTGATGCAACAGGGAAAGAGTTAACTAGTTTTCTATTTTATCAATCAAAACCTTACGTACAAATTGTTGAAAATGAAATAGCAATAGATTTAATAATAGAACAAAATTGTTGCCAAGGAGTTAACACGAAAAATCGTCAAGGAGAAATAAACTCATATTTTGCCAGTCATGTCATCATAGCAAGTGGAGGTTGTGGTGCGGTTTATGGTCAAACATCTAATACAGATGTCATTACCGGTGATGGAATCGCCATGGCTTTTCGGGCTGGTGCTGAGTTAGCAGACATGGAGTTTGTTCAATTTCATCCAACAATGCTTCATATTAATGGAAAATGTGTTGGCCTTATTTCTGAAGCAGTTAGAGGAGAAGGTGCTTCTTTGGTTACACAAAATGGAGAAGAATTTATGCATACCATCCATCATCAGGGAGATCTTGCTCCAAGAGATGTAGTGTCCAGAGCGATTTTTGATGAGATGAAAAAAGGAAATCAGGTATTTCTTGATATTTCCTCAATAAATAACTTCAACTCCAGATTTCCAACGATAACAGCACTTTGTAAACAGTATGATATTAATTTAGCAAGTGGTAAGATCCCAGTTGCCCCGGGAATGCATTTTTTAATGGGGGGGATAAAAACAAATGAGAATGGTGAGACAAATATTCAACGTCTATTTGCAGTAGGCGAGGCAGCTTGTACGGGTGTACATGGTGCTAATCGATTAGCAAGTAATTCCCTTCTGGAAGGGCTTGTGTTTGGAAAAAGGATAGCAAACTATATCTCATCCATATCTCCAGAAGTCCCTCAGTCAAGAACGATAAAAAATACAGCTGAACAAGTAAATGAAAAGCCGAAATTACCAACAAAAAAACAAATACAAGAGGTCATGACCACATATGTTGGAATTCAAAGGACTAATACAGGATTACAGTTTGCAATAAAGTGGTTTGAAAAATACCGGGAACAGATATCTTTTCAAAATATCAATGTGAAGATTTTCACAATTAATGAAATAGAAGTCATCAATATGTTAACAATCGGCTGGATTATTGCAACGTCTGCTTTTAAAAGAACGGAAAGTAGAGGCGGACATTATCGAATCGATTATCCTGAACGAAATGATCATTATTGGCAAAGAAAACAAGTAATGATAACAAAATCCGAAATGTTTGTGGGGGTTTAACATGCATACGATCAAAATAAAAAAGAAGTTGGAAGAATTCTTTTTAGAGGATCTTGGAGAAATTGATATTTCAAGTCAAACTATTTTTGGCAAGGAATCCAATGGTGAAGCAATTATATTAGCAAAAGAAGATGGTCTTTTTGCAGGAGCAGATATAATCGGAATGGGTTATTCTTTGTTCCAAAATGATCTTCAAGTAAATGTAAAAAAACATGATGGAGAAAAAGTAAAGCAAGGAGATATCATCGCTGAGATAAGGGGCCCTGTTTCTGTTATTTTAAGTGGGGAACGTGTGATTTTAAATATTTTACAACGAATGAGCGGGATTGCTACATTAACCAACACAGCTGTTCAGAAGCTAAATTCTAATCACACGAGAATTTGTGATACCAGAAAAACATCGCCAGGCTTTAGAATGTTTGAAAAATATGCGGTTCGTTGCGGTGGAGGTTTTAATCACCGATTTGGACTTTACGATGGAGTCATGATAAAAGATAACCACATTGCGTTTGCTGGTTCAATTTCAAACGCTGTAAAAAAAGTGAGAGATCACACAGGCCATATGGTAAAGATTGAAGTTGAAATTGAGACGGAAGAACAACTTCATGAAGCAATTGATGCGAGAGCAGATGTTATTATGTTTGATAATCGATCACCTGAAGAAGTGGCAAGATTCGTAGAGATCACGCCAAAATCAATTATAACAGAAGCATCAGGGGGCATTGGGTTTCATAATCTTTCTGACTATAGAAACACAAATGTTGATTATATTTCCTTAGGGATGCTGACTCATTCATATCAGTCATTGGATATTAGTTTGAACGTTAAATAGGGGGAATGGAAGATGGAATTACTGGATATTTTAGAACATGAAAAAAGAGAAATGATGCCTGAATCCTATAAAAACTTAACTATAGAGGAAATGGAAAAACGAGTTCGGGAAATAAAGCGGAAATTTGGCTCAAAGCTATATATTCCGGGACATCATTATCAAAAAGATGAGGTTGTCCAATTTTCTGATGTAACTGGAGATTCCCTGCAGCTGGCACAGGCGGCAGCATTAAATAAGGAAGCAGAATTTATCGTTTTTTGCGGTGTTCACTTTATGGCTGAAACAGCGGACATGCTTACATCCCAAAATCAAAAAGTCATTCTGCCTGACATGAGAGCAGGTTGTTCTATGGCAGATATGGCGGATATTGAACAAACAGATCGTGCTTGGGAAAAACTTCAAAACATATTTGGAGATACGATCTTACCTTTAACATATGTTAATTCCACAGCTGCTATTAAAGCATTTGTTGGTAAAAATGGTGGGGCAACGGTCACTTCTTCAAATGCAAAAAAAATGTTGGAGTGGGCTTTTAAGCAAAAAGAAAGAATTTTATTTTTACCAGACCAGCATCTGGGAAGAAATACAGCCTTTGATTTAGGTATCCCATTAGATCGAATGGCAATATGGAATCCAATCAGCAATAAGCTTGAATACACTGGTAATGTTGAAGATATTATTGTTATTCTTTGGAAAGGGCACTGCTCGGTCCATGAAAATTTCACAGTGAAAAATATTGAATATATCCGTAAAACAGAACCGGATATGAAGATTATTGTTCATCCGGAATGCAGCCGTGAAGTTGTAGAGTTATCTGATTATGCGGGATCCACAAAGTATATTATTGACATGATAGAAGCGGCAGAAGAAGGAACAAAATGGGCGATAGGAACGGAGATGAATCTTGTAAATCGATTAATTCAAACACACGAAAACAAAAGGATTGTTTCTCTAAACCCTTTTATGTGCCCGTGTTTAACAATGAATCGGATTGATCTACCTCACCTTTTATGGACGGTAGAAGGTCTGGAAAATGGCGAAATTATTAATCAAATTACAGTGCCGGAGAATATAACAAAGGATGCAGTCCTGGCTTTAGACCGTATGTTAGCGAATGTATAAGAGAGTAAAGAATCGACCACTATCATTGAAGTGGCCGGTTCTTTTTGAGTTTGGATAATATTTCAATCGCCATCTTCATATGCATGTTAATAAGTTTGTTTTTATAGGTTTATCCACTTTTAGAGTATTTTTATCATATTCACCACTTTCCATTCATAAATTGTTATGAAGATTGTTGGCATTATCATTTGTTTATAACTTGCTCAACATAATGAAATCAATAAATTGGAAGAAGAAAATCATTATGTTCATTCCTCCATCATGAATAAATGATGGTAGATTTATTTTTTTGCTTAGGAGGGAAAGCGTTGAAAATTCATATTGTCCAAAAAGGCGATACTTTATGGAAAATTGCTAAAAAATATGGGGTTGATTTTGAAGAGTTAAAGAGTATGAATACACAATTAAGTAACCCGGATTTAATTATGCCAGGCATGAAAATTAAAGTACCTTCCGGAAATATTGCAGTGAAAAAAGAAGCGCCGATTCAGCAGGCTGCACCAATTAAGAAGGAAATGCCGAAGGCTGAGCATCCATTTGCAAAAGAAAAGCCAAAGGCAGTTGTTGATGTTGAAGATACAGTTCCAAAAGAGCCTGTAACAGAAAAACCATCAAAACCATTTATACCTCCTGTACCTAATGCTCAACATCCGGTATATACTGGGATGGATGTGAATAATTATTATACGGTGAATATGGCGATGATGCCAAATATGGCTAATCCACCTTTACCACAAAAGCCGGCAAATGTGTTACCTGAAATGACAAAAGAAGAGGAAGAAGTAGAAAAAGCAGAGCCATATTACTTACCAGAAGAAAAACATGAGGAGGATTTAAAAGATATGGCAAATATGCCGAATGTACCAAACATGCCGAACATTCCAAATATGCAGATGCCAACACAAACGCAACCTGCCATGTATCAACCGCAATATGTTGCGCCACAGTACATGGTTCCAGTATCGCCAGTTTTACCGGGTTCAGGACTTTGTCCACCTTATTATCCAATGCACCCGATGCCATATGGTTACAATCCGGCAATGATGCCGCAGCCTCAACCGCAGCCCTACCCAACAGCAGTTAGCCCGGCTGAATTTGAGGAAGACGACGATGATGATTATGATTATGAAGATCACACAGGTATGCCAAATATGCCATATCCTCAAGCTGTTGCTCCTGCTCATTATGGGGCAGGATTCCCGGTTAATCCGTATGCCGGAGTACCTGTTTCACCTGTAATGCCGGGACCGGGATTTGGTGGTTATCCAAATCAAGTATTAGGAGCATATGGTGAAGCACCTAATGATGATTATGAAAATCACTCAAATATGCCGAATCAACCATATCCGCAAGCAGTGGCTCCTGCGTATGATCAAGGAGATTGTGGATGCGGTGGACCGGCAGCACCATCACCATATGGCTATCAGATGCCGATGCAGCAACCTTATTACGGTCAGCAGCCCATGATGGCACCACAACCTTACTATGGTCAGCAGCCCATGATGGCACCACAACAACCATTTGCACCATACGGGCAGTATGGATTTAATCCGTCGCAACAACAACAAATGCAAATGCCGGGTGCAGGTGGTCAAATGTTTGGGATGCCGAATTATGATCGTGAGGAAGAAGAAGATTAAAAATAAACGTGAAAGCAGGAGTTCTCTTACTCCTGTTTTTTTCATTTCCCATAAATTTAATCGTGTTTCCGATAACTAACAGAGTCATCTCCCTTGTTAAAGTACAAGATAGTATTGAGCATGTCTTATGCTCATAACTCTTGTAAGTATATTCCAGGGAGGTTGTTGTTTTGACAAAAGGTAAAAAAGCTGCAGCTTTTACTGCAATTGCCCTTTTAACAACGGGTTTAACCGCTTGTAATGGAGATCAAGGTGCGATAGAAAATAGCAGAAACACTGATCAAGCTCAACCGATAGGATACTATACAAACGAAAATACAAATGGAGCAGATAATGAAGGTCCTGTTACTGAGATGATGGATGGAATGAACGATGGTGATAATAGAAATCATTATTTTCGCCAAGTAAATAATAGAAATAACACCCGAGATATAAGCAATCCAACAGTTCCATTAGGAGACAGGGATGCCGGTCTTGTTCGTGATAATCGCTACAGTAACGGTGATGCGAATTATCATAGACATTTAAATGAAGTTGGTTATTATAATCGCGGTGATGGCGAGGCTGCTCAAAAAATAAAAAATGCGGTTGAAAAAATGGACAATGTTGATCATGCACGAGTTTTAGTCACTGATGATAATGTGTTAGTGGCCGTTGATTCTAATGATAAAAATGATCAAGATATGAAGGAGAAAATTACAAGTCAAACTCGTAAAATGGCCAATGGAAGAAATGTTCAGGTTGTAACGGATGAAGGGACATTTACCCGTGTTCGGAACATCGATAATGATATTCAAAACGGAGTCGATAAAGATGTTATTGATACCGATGTGAACAAATTACTAAACGATCTTGGAAATGCTGTTCAACGTCCTTTTAATGGAAACAACCGCTAATATAAAAAGCAGGAGGCCTTTGCCTCTTGCTTTTTATATTAGTTTGGTTTCTTTTGGTTAAAACTTCTACTAATGGCTACAATAATAATGATTGCATGTGAATTTATATGAATGAGGTGAGATAGATGAGAATGTCTTATCACAGTCACATCCTAACTGTATGTAGTTTTGTTGTTTTTCTCCTTAGTAGTTTTGTAAGCATTGATACTACCATGCCTGTTATGGCAGAAGAAAATAGTATTCAACATCCTTTATCTGTAAAAGTAGTGTTACAAAGAAAATATTTAGATGGAGAGATAAGTGAAGAAATTATCCTGGAGAAAGCAACTTCTATAGGGGAAATAGTGGAAAAGTATTCTGATTGGATACTACTTGATCATAAAAAGGAGAGTGTAGTATTTCAAAGTAAAGTTGATGATATATCACCATTGTTAAAAACGAATGGATATTTTGGCATTACTGGTGACGGTATATTTTCGATTTTTAATGGGAGACCTGGTTCCAACGATATTATACAATCATTTTTTCAATTAGATGTGGAGAAATTAGAGAGCCACAAGCACGATGAGTTAATGGAAGGAATAAGAATTGAGTCAAAAGATCAATATCTGGAAGTGTTAAAAATATATGAAACATATTCAAAGATTGAAAAGAAGTAATAGTATTATGAACGCTAATCTGAGAGATAAATATCGGGTTAGCTTTTTTTTGTACTTCAAGAAAAATTAACGATTTTGGAATACAAACTAACTGCTATTAATGGTATGATATAATGATGAGAACAATTGTGCGCTGATGAAAGAAATAATTTGACACAATGAGGTACAGTCACAAGAGGTGAGGAAATGATTGAATTTGTTAAAGGATTTGTGGATCATATCACTCCTGAGTATATCGTGATCGATCATCATGGAATTGGATACCAGATACATGCCCCAAACCCTTTTAGTTACACAAAAAGTCGTAAAGAAGAAACGATTGTCTATACATATCAACATGTGAGAGAAGATCTAATAGCGTTATACGGGTTCTCTTCCAGGGAAGAAAAAGCTTTGTTCATGAAATTATTGAATGTAACGGGTATTGGACCTAAGGGAGCGTTGGCTATTTTAGCATCTGGTAATCCCTCCCAGGTAATAGAGGCAATTGAAAATGAAAATGACACGTTTTTAGTGAAATTCCCCGGGGTTGGAAAAAAGACAGCACGTCAGATTATTCTGGATTTAAAAGGAAAGCTTGCCGATGTCGCTGCCTTATATTCCCCTGATCTCTTTAACCATGAAGAAATAGAGTATAAAGAGTCTGCAAATCATGCATTGAACGAAGCAATAGAAGCGTTGAAAGTGCTGGGATATGCTGAACGAGAGATTAAAAAAATTGTTCCATCCTTACAAAAAGAAACGTTAACAACAGATCAATATGTAAAAAAAGCATTGCAAAAGCTATTAAAGTAAGGTGATAACATGGATGAACGCCTTGTTTCGGGTGAAGCGGATATACAAGAATCCTATATAGAACAAACCTTAAGACCACAATCACTGTCACAGTATATTGGTCAAGATAAAGTAAAGGAAAATTTAAGAGTATTTATTGAAGCAGCTAAGATGCGGAGTGAGACACTTGATCATGTACTTTTATATGGACCACCAGGTTTAGGGAAAACAACATTGGCAACAATTATTGCCAATGAAATGGGTGTTAATATAAGAACAACCTCTGGACCGGCGATCGAGAGACCGGGGGATCTGGCAGCCGTATTAACTGCTCTCGAACCTGGTGATGTTTTATTTATTGATGAAGTTCATCGTTTGCATCGATCAATTGAGGAAGTTTTATATCCTGCAATGGAGGACTTTTGCTTGGATATCGTCATTGGTAAAGGATCAACGGCAAGATCTGTCAGGTTGGATCTCCCTCCATTTACATTAATCGGTGCAACAACAAGAGTAGGCCTTTTAACAGCTCCGCTCCGTGATCGATTTGGTGTCTTAAGCAGGCTGGAATATTATAATGAGAACCAGCTGGCTTATATTATTGAAAGAACGGCTGATCTCTTTGGTATTGGTTTGGAACACGAAGCAGCGATAGAAATGGCCAGAAGATCAAGAGGTACACCACGTATAGCTAATCGACTTCTTAAGAGGGTGAGAGATTTTGCACAAGTAATGGGTAAAGAAACAATCTCAACCGAATTAGCGGTGGATGCACTTGAACGTCTTCAGGTAGATAAACTGGGTCTTGATCATATCGACCACAAATTACTTTTAGGAATTATTGAGAAATTTCGTGGCGGACCGGTTGGAATTGATACAATCTCGGCAACAATAGGAGAAGAATCACATACAATTGAGGATGTTTATGAACCCTACTTATTACAGATAGGTTTCCTGCAACGAACACCCAGGGGAAGAATTGTTACAGATCTCGTCTATAAACATTTTCAAATGGAGGCCCCTCATCATGATTGATTTTCCAAAGGTATTAATGATTATTGGCGGAATCCTTCTAGTTGTTGGATTTTTTCTGCAGTTTATTGGAAAACTACCAGGTGATATTGTGTTTAAGAAAGGAAATACGACAGTCTTTTTCCCTATCGTAACCTGTATTGTCGTCAGTATTATTCTTTCCTTTGTTTTCTCGTTTTTTGGTCGATTTAAATAAAAAAGAACATTAAAGTTAAATAAGTAAGTTAGAAATTAGGTGAATGGTTTGAAAGTAGAATTATTTGATTTTCATCTTCCTGAAGAATTAATTGCACAAGTTCCATTAAAAGAACGTGATGCGTCAAGACTAATGGTTCTTCAAAAAGATAATGGTGAGGTTAAACATGAATCGTTTAAATCAATTATTAATTATTTGCAAGCTGGTGATTGCTTAGTATTAAACAATACCAGGGTGATGCCGGCACGTTTATTCGGAACCAAGGAAGATACAGGTGCAAGCATCGAAATATTATTACTAAAGCAGCAGGAAGATGACATATGGGAAACACTGGTGAAACCTGCTAAAAGGGTAAAAAATGGTACTGTTATTACATTTGGTTCCGGTAACCTGAAAGCAACATGTGTCGGAACTAGTGATCATGGCGGCCGTTTGCTAAAGTTTGAATATGAAGGTATTTTTTATGAAGTACTCGAGAAATTAGGAGAGATGCCTTTACCACCTTATATAAAAGAACAATTAGATGATCGTGAACGTTACCAAACTGTGTTTTCGCGTGAAATTGGTTCTGCAGCTGCTCCAACTGCTGGATTGCATTTTACAGAGGAAATTCTTGACCAGTTAAAAGAAAAGGGAGTTCATATAGCCTTTATTACCTTACATGTTGGTTTAGGAACTTTCCGTCCGGTAAGTGCAGATACGGTAGAAGAGCATGAAATGCATGCAGAATTTTATCAAGTAACCGATGGAACAGCTGCATTGTTAAATAACGTAAGATCTAATGGCGGAAAAATTATCACAGTGGGAACAACTTCTACGAGAACGCTTGAAACCATTGCATCTAAACATAATGGTCAATTTGTTGCCGAAAGTGGCTGGACGAATATTTTTATTTATCCAGGCTATGAATTTAAAGGAATTGATGGAATGGTTACAAACTTTCACCTTCCTAAATCATCGCTGATTATGTTAGTAAGTGCTTTAGCATCTAGGGAATATGTGATAAATGCGTATGAAACAGCTGTAAGAGAGAAATATCGCTTCTTTAGTTTTGGAGATGCGATGCTAATCATTTAAATAAAAATGGTGTTATTTATAAGAGGTGCTTTTGTACTTCTTGGTTTAAGGAGGAAATAAGGTGTCAACTTCACCAATTCGATACGAACTAATTAAAACATGTAAGCAAACAGGAGCAAGGCTGGGAAGAGTGCATACTCCACACGGCAGTTTTGAGACTCCTGTGTTTATGCCAGTCGGAACATTAGCAACAGTCAAAACAATGTCTCCGGAAGAGCTTAAAGAAATGGGAGCAGGTATTATTCTAAGTAATACATATCATTTGTGGTTACGACCAGGTAATGAAATCGTTAAGGAAGCTGGCGGCCTTCATAATTTCATGAACTGGGATCGGGCGATCTTAACCGATTCAGGCGGGTTTCAAGTCTTTAGTTTAAGTGAATTTCGCAAGATTGAAGAAGAGGGAGTTCATTTCCGTAATCATTTAAACGGAGATAAGCTTTTCCTATCCCCTGAAAAAGCGATGCAGATCCAAAATGATCTGGGATCTGATATTATGATGGCTTTTGATGAATGTCCACCATATCCAGCTGAATATGAATATATGAAGAAATCTGTAGAACGCACAAGCCGTTGGGCAGAGCGTTGTTTAAAGGCTCATGCAAGACCAAACGACCAAGGTCTTTTCGGAATTATTCAGGGTGGAGAATACGAGGAGCTTAGGAAGCAAAGTGCAAGGGATTTGGTGTCCATGGATTTCCCTGGATACGCAGTTGGTGGTTTATCGGTTGGAGAACCTAAAGATGTGATGAACCGTGTGCTGGACTTTACAACACCTCTCATGCCTGACAATAAACCACGATACTTAATGGGGGTAGGATCACCTGACTCTCTTATCGACGGAGCGATTCGTGGAATTGACATGTTTGATTGTGTGCTTCCAACTCGAATTGCCCGTAATGGTACACTCATGACAAGTGAAGGACGCTTAGTTGTGAAAAATGCTAAGTATGCTAGAGATTTTGGTCCATTAGATGAAAATTGTGATTGCTATACATGTAGAAATTACTCACGTGCCTATATTCGTCATTTAATAAAAAGTGATGAAACATTTGGATTGAGATTAACTTCTTATCATAATCTATATTTTCTGGTAAACTTAATGGAGAAAGTTAGACAAGCAATCCGTGAAGATCGCTTAGGCGATTTCCGTGATGAATTTTTTGAAGCTTACGGCTTTAACAAACCGAATGCTAAAAACTTCTAATACCCGCATGAAAGGGGTGATATAAATGGAAATGCTAGGAACAGTCTTACCGTTAGTATTGATGTTTGCGATTTTTTACTTCTTGCTGATTCGTCCGCAACAAAAACAACAAAAAGCGGTTCGTGAAATGCAAAGTAGCCTAACTAAAGGTGACAAGATTGTAACAATCGGTGGATTACACGGTATCCTTGACTCAATTGACGAGAACAAAATTGTTCTTAAAGTTGGAGATGGAACTCGTCTTACATTCGATCGTAAATCTGTACGTGAAGTTATTAGAGATTAATAAGTACATAATAAAACCAGGGACATAGGCCCTGGTTTTTATTTGTAGGTAAACATATAGTACTTGGTGTTGGTGTCTAGCTCCAGCGCCTAGCCCCGAAACACAGGATGTTCAAGTGCAGTCAATGCGACAGGACGGTCTGCTTTTGACTGCCTCTAGAGTCTAGCCAAAATGAATTGAAGACAAGATGTCTCCTATTCATTTGCGTCTTATTTGTCCTAGGCTGATCAAGGCGCTTGCGCATTTCTTATGCCCTGGATGAAGACAAATTTACTCCGAAAATACCACCTAACATGGCAACTAATAAAAATCCTCCATGATACATGAGCTCTTGCATCGAGAAGATTTCACCATGACCTAAAAATTTAAATAAAAGAATAATGAGTGAAAAAAGAATAGCTGTAATTCCCCCGATTAGCCAGCCTTTTTCCTTTCCGTTTCCTCCTGCGACAAATCCGCCAATGAACAAAGCTAAAATAGATAAACCGAGAATGAGCCATGTAATAGAAGATTCAGTGAGACTTGTGAATTTTAAAAGCAAAGAAAATATGAGACTCGTAACAAGAGCCATAACAAAAATGGTGATAAGACCAAATAGGATCGCTTTTCCCCACTTTTTTGTTTCCACAAAGCTTCCCCCTTTCAATCTGTACAAATTTAATTCGAGCTTGTTTATGCTCGTCTTTATTACAGAATATTCATGGAAGAAAAAAATAGACTATAAATATTTTAGTGGACTTGCATCATATGATGGTAATGGGGACTTGCTGTTTAATTCACAGAAAAATGCAATGAAAGATTTAACAGATAGATCATGAGAATGAAGGATTTAAAAGGGGGGAGTAGGAAATGTTTACTGTGCTAACAGTTATGATCTTTCTCATCACATATATAGTTATTATGACGGAGAAGATTGATCGGGCACTAGCAGCCGGCTTAGGTGGAATTGCCATGCTTATTGTAGGCATTTATGATGTTAACAAGGCATTTGTTACGTATATCGATTGGAATACAATCGCCTTATTATTTGCGATGATGCTTATTGTTATCGTTACAAGTCAGACAGGCGTGTTTGAATTCTTAGCAATTGTCATGGCAAAAATGGTTAAAGGACGACCTATTCCATTACTAATAGTTATTTCAACTTTAACTGCAATTGGGTCAGCATTTTTAGCCAATGTTACAATGGTATTATTGCTTGTGCCAATCATCCTAACAATTGTAAGAATGATCCATATACCTGCCATCCCTTATTTAATTTCCATTATCATTGCTTCAAATATTGGGGGGACAGCTACTTTAATTGGAGACCCTCCAAATATTATGATTGGTCAGGCAGTTGAGCATTTAACATTTAATGCTTTTCTAATTCACTTAAGCCCTATAGTCCTGCTTATTTTTTTCGTGATACTGGGTTATTTAATTTTTGTTTATTGGGACAAATTAAAGGCAGATCATATTGATCAGAAAAAGTTAACTTCCATTAGAGCCAGGGATTATTTAAAGGTAACACCTGCACTGCCTAAGTCGGTTTCTGTTTTGATCATGACGATCATAGGTTTTATGTTAAACCCACTTCTTCATATTGATTTAACAAGTATTGCATTAGCAGGGGCTTTGTTATTGTTATTATTAACTCATGATGAATATAAGCCAGATGAAGTATTTAAGCAGGTAGAATGGGGAACATTATTTTTCTTTATCGGCCTTTTTATGTTAATAGGAGGGCTGGAAGAAGTCGGAATTATTGATGAGCTTGCCAGAGGCTTAGTTTTTTATACAGAGGGTGATTTACCTAAAACGTCAATGCTAATTCTTTGGATGACAGGTGTCCTATCAGGATTTGTGGATAATATCCCTTTTGTTGCGGCAATGATACCTGTGATTCTTGAATTCAAAGATTATGGAATGACAAACCTTGACCCATTGTGGTGGTCCTTAGCATTAGGCGCATGTTTGGGAGGTAACGGCACATTATTGGGAGCAAGTTCAAATCTGGTTGTAGCAGGTTTAGCTGCTAAGGAAAAGGAAGATATTAAATTTATTGAATTCTTAAAAGTTGGGTTTCCCATCGTCATTATCTCACTCGGAATATCCTCCGTCTATGTGTATATTCGTTACTTAATTCACTTTGCAGTATAAAGTGAATTCTTTACATAAAACATAGCATATCGTTCAAAATAAGGAATAATGTAAGAGGGAGGAAAGGAGAACATATAGTGGAATATTATTTAACGATCTTAATTCGGACCCTGTTACTATATTTTCTCATCGTTTTTATTTTTAGGGTAATGGGAAAAAGAGAAATAGGTGAATTGAGCATCTTGGATCTTGTTGTTTTTATTATGATCGCGGAAATGGCAGTAACGGCCATTGAAGATCCTAAAGATCCACTCGTACATACTGTCATTCCTATGCTTATCTTAATGATCATTCAAATCTCCTTGGCCTATATCTCCCTGAAAAATCAAAAAATTAGACATTTATTAGATGGGAAGCCGACGATTATCATTAACCAGGGAAAAGTTGATGAGCATGCCATGAGAACACAACGATATAATTTCGATGATTTAATGACTCAGCTTCGGGACAAGGATATTAATAATGTAGCGGATGTTGAGTTTGCCATTCTTGAACCTTCAGGAAAACTATCAGTTATAGAGAAACAAAATAAGGGTAAAAAACAAACGGAATTACAATTGCCGCTCATAGTTGATGGTATCATTCAGGAGAATAATTTGGATATCATTCAAAAAAACAACCTATGGCTAAGACAACAGCTTAAAAACCTAGGTTACAAAGAAATGAAACAAATTTCTTTATGTACGTTTGGGAATGGAGTATTTTATATTGATTTAAAGGATGAAGATAAAAATTAAAAAAGAGAAGCTGAACACGACATTCAGCTTCTCTTTTTATTTTCTATCTTATTTAACAGGAATAAGTCTTGAAAGATAAGAACCAACAAAGGGTATCCGTTTTACTTCATCCTTTTCAACTAATTTAAAGACAAGAAGGAGTAAACAGTAAACGACCGTTGTGATACTCAAACTAGTAAGTAACCTAAAGATAAGCGGAGTCGTTTCGAATATGTACTCATAGGCAAAGAATCCAGCTAATCCTGCAAGCACCATTGTTACACCACTCTTTACATACTCCCTAACATGTATTGTGAATGGTACAACCTTTATGACAGTCGCTAAGTGCAATAAGGTTACAAGCATTATTCCGATAACAATAGCGAGTGCAGCCCCCATAATTCCTAGGGATGGACGTGTGGCAAGGACAAAGATGAGAGCTGTTTTAACAACTGAGCCAATTAAACTATTGATCATAGCAGCCTTTGCCAAATCCAAGGCTTGTAAAACTGCCTGCAAAGGACCTTGAAAGTAATGAAAAATAAAGAAAGGGGCCATTACCTGAACAAATATAGCAGATTTATTCGTTCCGTACATAACAGTCATTAACGGATCTGAAAATACGTATAAAATAACACACGCCAATCCTCCGCTAATAAGAGACAAGCGTAGAGCTTGCTGTAATCGGTGTTCAACTGTTTTTAATTGATTGTTTGCCATTGCTTCACTAATAGCTGGAACTAATGAGGTTGATAACGAAAAGGTAATAAATGATGGAAGCATAAGTAAAGGTATGGCATATCCGGTGAGTGCACCGTATTGTTTAGTTGCGGCGGCCGTTGCGACCCCTGCGATATATAAGCTATTTGCAACTACGATTGGCTCAAAAAACCAGGAAATATTTCCGATGAATCTACTGCCGGTTGTGGGAAGGGCGATGTTCATTAACTGATTCAATGTTTCTTTCCCGTTTTTTACTGAATTGAAAAACTTTCTGCGAATTTTTATTTTCTTTTTCATTTTAAACATTGTCACTAAGTATAAAAGGGAAGCCAATTCACCAATAACAGCTGAAATCATCGCACCTGCAGCTGCGTATTCAATACCGTAGGGCAGGAAAGCACTAGTACAAACTGCAACAAGAGAAATTCGGACAATCTGTTCTAACACTTGGGAAATGGCTGCTGGGCGCATATTTTGTTTTCCTTGAAAATATCCGCGAATAACCGATGAAATGGCGACAATTGGTACTACTGGTGCAATGGCCAAAAGCGGCCAATAGGTACGGTGATCTGTAAAGACGTGCTGAGATAAATAAGGTGCAAGTAAAATCATGGCTGGCGTAAAGATGAGACTTAATGTGCAGGTGACAGAGAGTGAGACAACCAGTATTTTTTTTATTCTCCGAGGATCACCCTGTGCTTCCGCTTCTGCAACAAGTTTTGAAATCGCAACAGGTAATCCAAGCTGAGTAATTGTAATAACCAGCACCAGGGTAGGAACTGCCATATTATATAGTCCTACTCCTTCTTCACCGATAAAACGAGCAACGACAATTCGATTAATAAAACCTAGGACACGAGTAATAAACCCTGCTAGAATTAAAATAAGCGTTCCTTTTAGAAACGTCTGCTTTGACATTTTTCTCCCTGCCTTCTCAAATAACGTGGAATCATATACAATTACTATATGCGAGCCTATAGGCCAAGCATGACAAGTTCTACGCAGATTGTGAATTGTTGAAATATAAGAAAATGAAATCGACTCGACTAAAAGGAGTGTTATGATGAATAAGCAGCCGTTTGATGAATATCGGGATCATGTAAGGCCGGCAATTAAAAGTAAACTAGAAGAATTTATTTTACTTGGATATGAGGATGTAACAGAAGAAAAGCTATGGACGTACTTAAAAACGAAGAAGTGGAAAAAAACACCTGAACTATATGTACATGAAGTGGTACGGGATGTACTTGCTCTTAAAGTGGGTGAATTTATGAATTTTGCGACGGTTGAATCTTTCAAAGGAGGCAACTGGTTTGAAAGTGAGGGAGGACAGGATCTCTTAAAAGGTCTTATTTAGTTTGCTTCTGCTTTATTTACTATCGTATAATTTTTATTGGGAAATGTTGACGTTAGATACATAAAATAAGCATGCCTCCCAAATAGTTCATTTGTTAGAGATTAAGGAGGATACATAATGGTAAAGCGTGGACGCATCGTTGCGTTTTTTCTTCTTGTCCTTGTTGTGGGAAGCTTAATAGGTTTTAACACAAATAAGGCAACAAGTAACATCATACTAGGGTTGGATTTGCAGGGCGGATTTGAAATTCTTTATGAAGTTTCACCTGCAAATGAAGGTGACAAAATAACAAGAGATGTATTAGTCAGTACAGTAAATGCACTTCAAAAAAGAGCAAATGTACTGGGAGTTAGTGAACCGAACATTCAAATCGAAGGTGATGATCGGATTCGGGTTCAACTAGCTGGAGTGAATGACCAAAGTAAAGCAAGGGAAATACTTTCGACACAAGCTGAATTAACATTTAGAGATTATGAAGACAAAGAAATGTTAAATGGTTCTGACTTGGTTGAAGGTGGAGCGAAGCAATCATTCGATGAACAGGGAAAACCGAATGTTGCGATAAAATTAAAAGATGCATCCAAATTTAAAGAGGTCACACAGGAGATTGTCGGAAATACACCTTATAATCAGCTTGTCATCTGGCTTGATTATGAAGAAGGAGATTCTTTCCAAGCAGAAGTTAGTAAAGAGAAGCCAAAATTTATATCAGCACCAAACGTTGATCAGGTTTTTAATCAAAAAGATGTTACAATTACAGGAAACTTTACAATTCAGGAAGCACAGGATTTGGCAAACCTTCTAAATGCAGGTTCTCTTCCAGTGAAACTAACTGAACTTTACTCTACATCTGTCGGAGCTCAATTTGGTGAACAAGCCCTTGATAGTACTGTTTTGGCTGGTATAGTCGGTATCGCAATTATTTTCTTGTTTATGCTTATATTCTACCGCTTACCTGGATTAATTGCTGTTATAACATTATCAACATATATTTATTTAATTCTTCAAGTATTTGATTGGATGAACGGTGTATTAACACTTCCTGGAATAGCAGCCTTGATTCTTGGTGTTGGAATGGCTGTAGATGCCAACATTATTACATACGAGAGAATTAAAGAAGAATTAAAATTGGGCCGCTCGGTTCGTTCAGCATTTAAAGCAGGTTCAAGACGTTCCTTTGCAACAATCTTTGATGCAAATATTACGACCATTTTAGCTGGGGGAGTTTTATTTTTCTTCGGGACAAGCTCTGTAAAAGGATTTGCCACAATGCTGATTCTGAGTATTATTGTCAGCTTTATCACAGCTGTGTTCCTATCCAGAATTCTATTGGCTTTATTAGTTGAAAGTCGATGGCTCGATAAGAAAAAAAGTTACTTTGGTGTGAAAAAGGATGAGATCCTTAGTATCGAAGAAACTGATGATGATACGATTGCACCAACAAAGTTTGATCATGTTGATTTCTTAAAGCACCGGAGAAAATTCTTTATGCTTTCAACATTACTTGTTGTTGCAGGGGTTATTGTTATTTTAGTATTTAAATTAAATCTAGGAATTGATTTTGCAAGTGGTACAAGAATCGAGGTATTAGCGGATAAGAGCTTAACAGCCGAGGAAATTGAGAGTGAAATGAGTAAGCTGGACCTCGAAGTGGATGATGTTGTCCTTGCAGGAGAAAACAAAGAGGTTGGAGTTGCACGCTTTATAGGTGTACTTGAACCACAAAAAATTGCTGAAGTAAAAAGCCATTTCAATGAATTATATGGTTCTGAACCAAATGTAAGTACGGTTTCCCCGACGGTAGGAAAAGAACTTGCAAGGAACGCGTTGTATGGAGTGTTAATTGCCTCCATTGGGATTATTATTTATGTATCTATTCGCTTTGAGTTCTATATGGCTCTGGCATCAATTATTGCCTTATTACATGACGCGTTTTTCATTATTGCACTTTTTAGCATCACTAGATTAGAAGTGGATATTACATTTATTGCAGCCGTGTTGACGATTGTCGGGTATTCAATAAATGATACGATCGTTACCTTCGATAGAATCCGTGAATTAAATAAAAAGAAAAAGGCTAAAACGATTGAAGATTTACAGTTTATTGTAAATAGAAGTCTACAACAGACCTTTACCCGTTCAATTAATACTGTGTTAACAGTTGTTATTGCTGTTGCAGCCCTGTTGGTATTTGGTAGCTCATCCATTACGAATTTCTCCATTGCATTATTAGTTGGTTTAGTTGCCGGTACCTATTCATCTCTATTTATTGCAGCTCAATTATGGCTGATTTGGAAAGGTAAGCAATTAACTAAAAAGAAAGAAACAGCATCTCACGTAACTGATGAACCACAAGTATAACTGACTGTATAAAGGATCAACTCACTCTTTTTGTTACTATGCCATGAGAATGGGGTAATAATAAATAGAGATGGGTTGATTCTTATTTATTGTGTTTTAGTTGGTAACACTATATGCTTTGGAGCGAAATAGTGTACTAAAAGCCCTTCAAATTATACTTATCTTAAAAGGGAGGGAAGCGGATGAAACGTCAGTGGAGTATAATCCTGGCCATTATCTTTGCCTTAATTATTGCGATTTTTGCAGTCATAAATGTGGAAGCTGTAGAGGTGGATTATTTATTCGGGAAAGCTGAGTGGCCGCTTATTTTAATTATTTTGGGCTCAGTATTTATGGGCGGTTTTATGATTGCCTCTACAGGAGTGGTTAGAATCCTTTCACTCAATCGAAAATTAAAGGCATTAGAAAAGGAAAACACAAAGTTAAAAGAAGAAATAAAAACTTTAGCAGAAACAGATCAGGCTGTGCAAAATGATCATCCATTAGAAACAGATCAATCATAAACACTAACATCATACAATGGAAGAATCCTTAAATTGAAACCCCTTGACCACTCTTGTATAATGAGAAGGTTGAGGGGTGAAACTATGTTAAAGGCAAATACAAGGTGGATGATTCAATCATCTGATGAAACCTTCATTCAAAATTTAAGAGAGAATTTATCAGTGACACCACTGGTAGCTTCTTTACTAGTAAATAGAGGAATTAACTCTGTCGAAGCTGCACAGGAATTTTTAGATACGGACTCACAAACTTTTCATGATCCTTTTCTCTTAAAAGATATGGACAAAGCTGTGCAACGTATTCAAAAGGCAATTCATAATAATGAACATATCTTGGTTTATGGTGATTATGATGCAGATGGAGTAAGTAGTACGACGGTTTTATTAACGACATTACGAAAATTAGGTGCTAAAGCAGATTTTTATATACCAAATCGATTTTCGGAAGGATATGGACCAAATGAGACAGCATTTAGATTAGCTCATGAAAGGGGCTTTTCACTAATCATTACGGTTGATA
>Ga0180215_1001026_pt1 | contig 31965 bp, 27 predicted proteins | sample eDN3rd37CBELigBY_FD_128871 | JGI IMG/M metagenome (GOLD analysis project Ga0180215, IMG submission 128871) | Enriched backyard soil microbial communities from Emeryville, California, USA - eDNA 3rd pass 37_C BE-Lig BY (version 2) (version 2) | ecosystem: Environmental > Terrestrial > Soil >...
TATTGAATATGAATTAAAGAAAAAAGGGATTACCAAGATGTCATTTGACACAATGGTGCTGACAGGAGCAAACGGAGCCTCTCCTCATGGCACTCCGGGATTAACGAAAGTGAAAAAAGGAGATTTTGTTCTGTTTGATTTAGGAGTCGTTGTCGATGGCTATTGCTCTGATATTACAAGAACTGTTGCTTATGGCGAGATCAACGAGAAACAAAAAGAGATTTATGATACGGTTTTAAAGGCCCAGCTTGCAGCAATTGATGCAAGTAAGCCAGGAGCAACATGTTCAGAAGTAGATCTTACAGCAAGAAATATTATTCGTGAGGCCGGATATGGTGAATACTTCCCACATCGACTTGGGCATGGATTAGGAATTGGTGTACATGAATATCCTTCATTAACTGAAACAAATCCTTTAATGCTGGAAAGTGGAATGGTCTATACCATTGAACCTGGAATTTATGTACCAAATACAGCAGGTGTCCGCATAGAAGATGATGTGTTTGTCACGGCAAACGGAGTAGAGATATTAACACAATTCCCAAAAGAACTGCAAATCATTAAATAAAACGGTGTCAGGCACCACAAAAAGACAAATGTGACACATTTGTCTTTTTGTGGTGCCTGACACCCTATTTTCATTTACATGGTACTAAGCACTGCTTTTACATCATGATAATCTAGCTTTAAGCTTTTTGCTACTTCTTGATAGGTAACTACTCCATTCAATGTATTGATTCCTTTTAATAATGCTTCATTATCAAGACATGCTAGTTTATAGCCCTTGTTAGCAATTTGAATGGCATAAGGTACCGTTACATTGGTTAGTGCAATGGTTGAAGTCCTTGGAACTGCTCCCGGCATATTTGCCACTGCATAATGCACTACACCGTGCTTACTATAGGTTGGATTGTCATGTGTTGTTATACGATCTGTTGTTTCAAAAATACCACCTTGATCGATTGCGATATCAACAACAACAGACCCTGGACTCATAGATTGGATCATTTCCTCCGAGACTAGAATAGGTGCTTTTGCCCCTGGAATTAGAACAGCTCCGATTACGAGATCAGATTCCCTTACCGCTTCTGCTATATTAAATGGATTGGACATAAGAGTAGAAAGCTCAGATCCAAAGATATCATCAAGCTGTCGCAAACGGTCCGGATTCACATCAATAATGGTCACCTTCGCTCCTAGACCAATAGCTATTTTAGCTGCATTGGTGCCCGCTACACCGCCACCGATTACAGTCACCTTGCCTCGTTTCACACCAGGCACACCGGATAGTAATATTCCTTTTCCACCGTTAACCTTCTCCAGGAATTGAGCACCTACCTGAGCAGCCATTCTGCCGGCCACCTCACTCATTGGTGTTAACAGTGGGAGACTCCTATTAGGCAGCTGAACGGTTTCATAAGCAATCCCAACAACCTTTTTTTCCATTAGTGCTCTCGTAAGCTCTGGTTCAGGGGCAAGATGTAAATATGTAAATAGAATTAACCCTTCTCTAAAATAGCCATATTCGCTGGTTAGTGGCTCCTTTACCTTCATCACCATGTCCATTGACCAAGCCTCTTCAGCAGTTGAAACGATAGTGGCACCTGCATCTATATATTCTTCATCACTGAATGCTGATCCCAGTCCTGCACCTTCTTCAATATAAACCTGATGTCCCTCTTGGATAAGATTCACGACTCCTCCAGGTGTCATTGCAACACGGTTTTCATTGTTTTTAATTTCCTTTGGTATGCCGATACGCATATTGCTCAAACCTCCAATCTCACTCTATTTCAAACCTATTTAATAATATCTATTATTTATTCCATTATTTTACTCTATCCATTTTTATTCGATTGTATTTATTCATAAATTTTTCTAAATTTTTTTACAAATATACATACCAAATAATGTATAATAAAAGTATAAGGAGGGATTAATCATGACACTAACGTATAAAAAAATCCTTGTTGCAGTAGATGGATCAAAGGAAGCTGAATGGGCATTTAAAAAGGCTGTTGCCGTGGCAAAAAGAAATGATTCAAAAATTATCATTGCCCACATCATTGATACACGAACATTTGCCACAGTTGAAGCATATGATCGTACAATTGCAGAAAGAGCAGAATTATTTGCAAAGGAACTAATGGAAAACTATAAGAAGGATGCCCTTCAAGCGGGTGTAAAAGACGTAGAATATGTAATCGATTACGGCTCTCCTAAAGTAAAAATCCCTAAAGATATTGCGAAAAAACATGAAATTGATTTAATTATGTGTGGTGCTACCGGCTTAAATGCTGTAGAACGTTTCTTAATTGGCAGCGTTTCCGAGCACATTACACGCCACGCCCGCTGTGACGTACTGGTTGTGCGCAGCGATACCGGCGAAGTATAAATACAAAAAACCACGCTGTTTTTTATACAGCGTGGTTTTTTATTTATTTATCTGCTAAGCATTGCTTTGCTTTCTCCAAAGCAATCTTAATTTGCGCAAATCCGGTACCGCCAGCACTGTTTCTGCGTGCAACAGCCGTTTCAGGCGCCAATACTTCATATATATCAGTTTCAAAAAGCTGACTTGAGTTTTTAAATTCTTCCATCGATAAATCACTTAGGTAACAGCCTTTTTCCACACAATGAAGTACAAGCTTTCCTACTACTTCATGCGCTTCCCTGAATGGCATGCCTTTACTTGACAAGTAATCAGCCAGCTCTGTGGCATTTGAAAAGTCCTGTTTGGTCGCTTGAACCATGTTATTTGTATTGACCTTCATGGTACGAATCATGCCTGCAAAAATCTTTAAAGATCCAGTAACAGTTTTAACAGTATCAAACATACCTTCTTTATCCTCTTGCATATCCTTGTTATACGCAAGCGGTAACCCCTTTAATACCGTTAGCAGGCCAAACAGATTACCATATACCCGCCCCGTTTTACCACGGATTAGTTCAGCCATATCCGGATTTTTCTTTTGCGGCATGATGCTGCTTCCAGTTGAAAAGCTGTCATCAAGATCAATAAAACGAAATTCTTGGCTGGACCACAGAATAATTTCTTCACTGAAGCGTGAAAGATGCATCATTAATATAGAGCTAGTTGAAAGAAACTCGAGAATAAAGTCACGGTCACTAACTGCATCCATACTATTTTCATAAATTCCATCAAACCCTAAGAGTTCAGCGCTGTAATGACGATCGATTGGAAAGGTTGTCCCCGCCAATGCACCGGCACCTAGCGGAGAAATATTGATTCTTTTGAGGCTTTCTGATAAACGCTGCTTATCACGTTCAAGCATCCAGAAATAAGCCATTAGATGATGCGCAAATGATATAGGCTGCGCTCTTTGCAGGTGCGTATATCCCGGCATAATGGTTTCAATATGCTTTTCAGCCTGTTCAAGCAAAGCCTGCTGTAATTCAGCTGTTAATTCAATAATATCGGATACCTGCTTACTTAAATACAAATGCATATCCGTTGCTACTTGGTCATTCCGGCTGCGTCCTGTATGCAGCTTTCCACCGACAGGTCCAATCAAATCAGTTAGCTTACTTTCTAGATTTAAATGGATATCCTCTAATGCAACTGAAAATTCCAGTTCATCGTTTTCAGCTTTTTCTTTAAGTGCTTCCAGTCCCTTTTTAATTTGCTGGGCTTCATCATCAGTTAAAATACCCGTTTTGGCAAGCATCGTCACATGAGCGATGCTGCCTGTAATATCTTCCATAACTAATTCTTGATCGAAGGAAATGGATGCCCCGAATTCATCGACCCACTCTTCTGCGGATTTTGTAAATCTTCCGCCCCAAAGCTTTTTCACGCTTTCACCTTCTTGCTTTGTTGAACGATACTTTGTACTTTTGTAGGAAGTCCCCATAATTGAATGAATCCTACAGCAGCAGAATGGTCAAATGCATCATCAGCAGTATATGTTGCTAATTTTTCATCATATAGAGAGTACTCTGATTTTCTTCCCTCTACAATCGCATGACCTTTAAATAGTTTAACCCTTACAGTACCAGTTACAAACTTTTGTGTTTCCGCAATAAAGGCAGCTAAAGCATTTTTCAATGGAGAGAACCATAAGCCTTCATAAATAAGATCAGTTAGTTTTAACTCTACAATTGGTTTGAAGTGTGCTACTTCTTTTACCAATGTTAAATCTTCTAATTCTTTATGTGCAGTAATCAAAGTCATAGCAGCCGGACACTCATATACCTCACGTGATTTAATCCCAACAAGGCGATTTTCTACGTGGTCGATTCTTCCAATCCCATGCTTACCAGCTAGAACGTTTAAATCTAAAATAAGCTGTGATAAAGAATCGTATTTTTTACCATCTAAGCTTACCGGAACACCTTGTTCAAAGGCAATTTCAATGATATCAGGTGTATCTGGAGTATCTTCAAGCTCCGCTGTAAGCTCATAAGCATCCTTCGGCGGCTTTGCCCATGGATCTTCCAAAATTCCACACTCATTTGCTCTTCCCCATAGGTTTTGGTCGATAGAAAATGGACTGTCTAGATTAATTGGAATCGGAATATTTTTTTGTTTTGCATATTCAATTTCCTCTTCCCTTGACCATGCCCATTCACGAACTGGCGCTACTACTTCTAAATTCGGATTAAGCGCTTGGATAGAAACCTCAAAACGCACCTGGTCATTTCCTTTACCTGTACAACCGTGTGCAATCGCAACAGCACCAACTTCTTCAGCTACCTCTACTAGCTTTTTAGAAATAAGCGGTCTTGAAAGAGCAGAAACAAGTGGATATTTTCCTTCATATAATGTATGAGCTTGTAGGGAAAGCAACGCATAATCCTTCGCGAACTCTTCTTTTGCATCGATTACATAGGATTCAACTGCTCCAACCTTTAACGCCTTTTCTTTAACAAACTCTAAATCTTTTCCTTCCCCTACATCTAAGCAGCATGCAACAACATCATACCCTTGATCCTTTAACCATGTAATTGCGACAGATGTATCTAAACCACCAGAGTATGCTAGTACTAATTTTGGATTTGCCATGAAAAATTTCCTCCTCGATATATAGCGAATAAATATTCATTTATTTATATTTTTATTCAATCTTTATGAATTACACTTTAACAACTTTTCTTAAAAAATTCAATAGTTATTTCGCAAATTGCATTAAAATAATTATTTTCGTATTAAAATAGAAAGAAATGAATGAGAGTACAAAATTGTATGGTAAAATTTATATGAATCTTTTGATAAATGAGATAGTTTATTAGTCTATAACTTCATAATAGGGGGTGCAAACAATGGAAGAATATTTTATTTATAATGAAAGATTAGGGATTGAACTACCTTCAAATGATCTTAAATGGGATATGCTATCAGATGAAACACAGGAGTCTGTATTATTATATTGGGAGAATATCCGAGGGGCAATACCTGACCGAATCATCAGCCTTGAAAAAACAATCAATAAGAAACAAGCACAGCTAGATAATGAAAGCAACTTCCAGGTTTCCTGTCAATTAAATAGTGAAATAGCTGAACTCGCTTCCGTAATCAATGATTTATGGCTATGGTTTAGACTCAATCAAAGTCTTTCAGAAAAGATGCATCAATAATACACAGGTGTCAGGCACCAGAAAAAGACAAATGAGACCATTTGTCTTTTTCTGGTGCCTGACACCCAATTACAAGTCTTTTTTTAATTCGCGAACAACATGGCCAAGTTCGGGCAGGATTAATTTATTCATTGCCAGCTTAACGGCACCTGATGAACCAGGAGTTGAGAATACCGCTTTATTCCCTATTACTCCGGCTACAGCACGGGAAAGAATCGCCGCTGATCCAATATCTTCTTGGTAGCTAAGCATCCTGAATAACTCACCAAAACCAGTTATTTCTTTATCAAATAGAGATTGAACCGTTTCAATCGTGACGTCTCTTAAGGCAATCCCCGTTCCGCCGTTTGTTAAAATCACATCTATTTCAGAATTTAGGCAGCCCTTTAAAACGGCTTCCCGAATTGGACCTTTCTCATCCTTTACAATGATATAATCCCCTATCTGGTGCCCCGCACCCTCAAGCAAATCAATCATTAGCTTTCCACTTTTATCTGTTTCTTTGTTTCTTGTATCACTAACCGTGATTACTTTACAGATTACACTTCTTTGTGCCTGCTTTTTATGTTCTTCAATACTCATTTGTACTCTCCTTTTTCTTTAGCAGATACCGCATTTGATAATACCTGTGAGCAAAGTCAGTTACCTTTCTTGTTAATTGGTAATTGACACCTGCACCAATGGCCATACTGATAAAAGGAATACCTTGAATTAATTTTTTTCGAAAAATCATAATTGCTATCCCCTTTAATCCCTGCTTCAACAGCTGCTCAACCCAAGCTATATTAGCGATTTCTTCTGCCCCTTCATAAAAATAATTGTCATGCTGGATATCATTCATTAATTCCTCCCAGCCCTGACTTTGCATTCGTAAAGGAAGAATAGAAACATTAAAGACCTTTAGCGCAGTCATCATCTCATACGGTGTATTCACTTCAATTCCATATGTCATGGCTATGAGCTGCACAATCCGCAAATTAATCACTGCCATTCCCGGAATATCCGCTCCCAAAAGAATAGCTCCTCCAGTCCCTGACATACTTCCTTGCGCGAACGAATAGAGGCGGTGACGAGCTATATGCTGTCCAGCTATGTATTGCAGCTGATCTATGGTCAGCGAATTCAAATCCTCTATCGTCTGAATATCTTCTTGAAAAATCCTTCCGCTCTCAATAACTCTCTTCTTCGCATCAAGCTGAAGCTCAGATCCTTGGATAAAGGCGTGAAGATGAAATAACCAGTTATCAAGAGAGTTTGAAAACTGAGCTCTCGTTTTTTCCGGTAAAAGCTGGAATGATCTTTCAATATACTTATCATAAACCAATTGAAAATCATTCGGTTCATACCTGTACATTTGACTTTCCCATTCACGGATTTCTTCATATACTTGTTTTTCCCGATCTGTTAATGTCACAAGAGAAACCTCCTAAATTACAGCAACCGTATATTTTGTATCAGTATACCATATCTTATAAGGAAAATCTTAGGTGTGATTGACAAGACGAACATTAAGACTTTATTGCTTATTAAAAAAAAGCAATTTGAATCTAGCAGATATACCGCTAGATTCAAATTGCTTTCATATAAATTATTTACTTAAACGGACAACGTCTCTAGCAATCATTACTTCCTCATCCGTTGGAATTACCATTACTTTAACTGGGGAGTGCGGGTAGTTAATGAAACGCTCATCTCCGCGAAGGCTATTCAATGCAGGGTCCCAATATACACCCATAAATTCTAAACCATTTAGGACGCGAGCACGAATGGTATCACTGTTCTCACCGATTCCAGCAGTAAAGATAATGGCATCTACACCAGACATACGTGCAGCATACGCTCCAACATAAGCATGGATACGAGAAGCAAATACATTTAGAGCAAGCTCAGCTCTCTCATTTCCTTCTGAAGCTTGTAATTCAATATCACGAAGGTCGCTTGAGAAACCGGAAAGTGCCAGCATACCGCTCTTCTTATTTAATACTTCTAATACTTCATCAGCTGATTGATTTGTTTTCTCCATAATATAAGGAATAAGAGCAGGGTCAATATCCCCTGAACGAGTTCCCATTGTCACACCGGCAAGCGGAGTGAATCCCATTGATGTATCAATAGAATGTCCACCTTGAATAGCTGTAATACTTGCACCGTTTCCTAGGTGACAAGAGATTAATCGAAGCTGATCAAGTGGTCTTCCTAGCATTTCTGCCGCACGCTCTGATACATATTTATGAGATGTTCCATGGAAACCATACTTACGGATTCCAAAGTCTTTATAGTATTCGTAAGGAACACTGTAAAGGAAAGAATCCTCAGGCATTGTTTGATGGAAAGCTGTATCAAATACTGCAATAGCAGGAACATTAGGCAGAACCTTTTGGAATGATTGAATTCCTGTTACGTTTGCGGGATTATGCAATGGTGCCAGCTCTGATAATTCTTCAATCTTTTGTAGAACTTCAGGCGTAATAAGAACTGAATCAGAGAACTCTTCCCCACCATGAACAACACGGTGACCTACACCTTCAATCTCATTTAAAGACTGAATAATTCCTAAATCAGTTAGCTTACCTAATAGTAGTTCAACTGCAACGTTATGATTTGGTATATCAGTCGTTTCTTTAATTTTTTCACCATTAACAGTAATATTGAACACAGCATCATCTAGCCCGATACGTTCAATTAATCCTTTAGTAATAACTTCTTCACTCGGCATATCGAATAATTGGAATTTTAAGGATGAGCTGCCGGCGTTAATCGCAATAATTTTAGCCATATTTATAAACGCTCCTTTATAAAACAAGTCATTAGTACAATGTCAATTGGATAATTAATTAGAAAACTCATTGTTATTGTCATACAACGATAGTTTATCCAATTAAAAAAATTAATATCTCCAATTTCTCATTTAATCACTGAAGGACAGGTAATTCAAGGAATACTTTTACAAAAATGGCTTTCAGCTAAAAGTAATTATATTCTGATATTTCGACAAATTTCCACAAAAATCGATTTTATTTTTTATAAAGAAAGTTACTTTTTATTTTCAATCATCCAGCGGTCAATTTTTGTAAGTATTTTATCAACCTCATGACCGTTTGAGAATGATGGCATATTGACTAATAGTACCTGCTTCGGAGGCTCCAACGAGTCTTCCTTTTTTTGCAGGATTAAAATGCTTTTTGCTGATTGTTTGGTCTTAAACATCGTTTCAGGCAATTGAATAATCCCTTGTATAAATGCAGTTTTTTGGAAAAACTCGTGGAGCTTTTTAGCCTGCTCGGATTCAAATAAACCATTTGGTATGATAAAAAATAAATAGCCGCCGGGTTTCACATGACGGACGCTTTGCTCAATGAATAAATGATGGGCGTATGAATGTCCTTCGTCTGCTTTTAATTCGTAGTCCGCTGCTCTGATATCATTTGGGTAGTAGCCGACAGGCAAGTCACTGATTACCGCATCAACCGCCTCAACGAATAAGGGCTCCAGACTGTCCTGGTTAAAAAATTCGATTGGATGCTCTTGTAGGTTAGCGTTTATATACGCTAATTTAATAAGAAGGTCATCTATTTCGATTCCAATCCCCTGAATTGTTTTATTCACTTCTTGATTCATCGCTGCTGTTAATAAATTTCCCGTACCGACTGCTGGGTCCATTAACCGATAGGCCTCTTTCTTAACGAACTTATGTAGTAAATATCCAACAAACATCCCTACTGAATCGGGGGTCATTTGATGATTAGGCTGTGCACTTTCCTTCATTCCTTTTAAAATCGCTAATTGGAATGATTTACGAATTTCTTCTTTTGTATATTTTGTTATTTGGGTGCCTTCATAAATCTTTTTAAGTCTTTTAAGTGTTAGTTCACTAAGTTCATCCTGTAGGACGGATTGATGAAATATATTTTCTCCTGTTTCCGCCAATGCCTCTAAGAAACTAACGTTTAATTCTTCCTGTAAAAGAAGGGCCGTGTCATTTATGATTGTAAATAATTCTTCAACCGGAGTGGTCTTCACAATATTTTCCTCCTGTTTTTCATTTCTTTTACTATTGTAGCGGGGTTTGTGTAGATGTACAAGTTTGGCAGGCTAGGGGATGTTGGGAAGGTGCTTAAAACAAAGTTGATTTTTGACTCAATGATTAAAAATGAAAGCCAGCTTATCAAAAAGCTGGCTTTCAGTAGATGTTGTATGAGATTATTTCGCTTGTTTAGCTGCTTCTAAAGCTGCTTCGTAATTAGGGTGAGTTGTTACTTCGTTTACATATTCAGCGTATGTTACTGTGTCGTTTGAATCAACAACAAATACAGCACGAGCTAATAAACGTAGTTCTTGAATTGCTACACCGAATGCTTCTCCGAAAGAAAGGTCACGATGATCTGAAAGTGTTTGAACATTTTCAATGCCCGCAGCTCCACACCAGCGTTTTTGAGCAAATGGTAAATCAACGCTTACAGTAAGAATTTTAACATTGTCTAATTTAGAAGCTTCTTCGTTAAAACGGCGTGTTTGCGCATCACATACGCCTGTATCTAGTGATGGAACAACACTGATTAAACGTACGCTTCCTTTTGAATCTTCTAATGTTACTGGTGATAAATCATTAGCTAGTACAGTAAAGTTAGGAGCTTTGTCTCCGACCTTTACTTCATTTCCAATTAGTGTTACTGGGTTTCCTGCAAATGTAATTGATGCCATAATCATTTCCTCCTATAACAATATATGTACATTGTAAACTATAGCTCCTCAAAGTGACTTTTGCAACAAATATGTATTGAAATTCAAAAACAAATAAAAATTCAGATAATGGAACTCTTCAAGATAAAAGGTTAACTCTCTAATATGAAAGTTAACCTTATTTTATTAGAATTCTAATTCTTGCTTTTGTCCATTATATTCATTTGACTGACCGGATTGGTTCTGATCATTGGATTGTTTTTTATCACCTGATTGATTGTTGTTGTTATCTTTATTGGACATCATTTGCTGGATTTTATCTACGGCCTGTGGCGCTAGGTCTAAAATTCGTTCATATAAATGAGTGCTTTCATCAAGATGTACCATTTTAACCCCATGGGAATTCACAATTAAAAAGGCAATTGGCGTGATGGAAACACCGCCCCCGCTACCACCGCCAAATGGCATCTTTGGCTTATCTCCACTTTGGCCGCCACCGGTATCAGCTGTAAACTCACTTCCTCCGGCTGCAAAACCGAAACCAACCTTCGAAACCGTTAAAATCACACTGCCATCAGGGGTTTCAACCGGATCCCCAATAATAGTGTTAACATCAATCATTTCTTTTAAATTCTCCATTGCGGTCGTCATTAATCCTTGAATTGGATGATCGGACATTGTTTACTTCCTCCTCTTCTAGACTGGTTTTGTTTTATCATTTGATAGAGCGGATAAAGGCTTCGTCTTAAACTGCGGTCGCCCGCCCTTCCAAAATTTAAGCAATTTGATTCCTGCTACCATAGCATGCCCGATTCTAAAATGAAGCATACATTTAAAAGAGGTTTGTGCAACAGCAAATTGAAAATGCGGCTGAACGATCATTTGGGGTATAACCAGAAGCTTGAAATAGCTGCTGATAACCCCGATAATGCTGCCTTTTACAGCCCATGCTGCACCAGTAACCATTCCTGTCAATGCTGCATCACCTGTCCCAAGCAGCGTATTCCATTCTAATTCAGTGACCTTTACCTTCTTTAAAAAACGGCGGATGATTTTATGTAATGAGATCACATGTTCTAACAGTAATTTAAAATCTTTAAAGCTTTCTATTAGATCGTGTGGTGTAAATTTTAAAGCACCCTTTTTCTTCGTTTTTTCTTCTTCACCTGATTCCAATTTCCCTTTAGCCACAATTGACGGTGAATCATCGTCTATTTTAATAACCGGAATTTCCACTTTATATTTGATAAGTCCAAATAAAGCCTTGAATTCTATCTTTAATGAATCATTATCTTGGGCATGAAAATAGTTGATCATTACTTTTATCTTTGTCATGATGATGAGTACGAACAGAAGCAGAATAACTAAACAAACGACCAAGATCCATTTCAATATTGTTCACAACCTTTCAGCCTCTTATTATTGGCAATTAAAGGCATAAATAAACCTGTCATCCTATGATGACAGGTTTCATTTTAATGAATTATGATCGAACATGGACCACTGTAGTATCTGCAAATAAATCATGTATTCCTTGTCTTCTTGGTAAAAAAGCAACCACAACATATAAAATTAAAATACTTCCGGATATAAAACGTCCAATCCACTCACGAAACATAATTGTTGACCAGCTTAAAGGAGTCTGATCCAGTGAAATGACCTTCAACCCAAACACCATTTTGCCTAGAGTTTGTTTAAAGAATTTAGTCATCAGCACAAAATAGGCATAGAAAATAACTGCGGTTACAATGGATGCAGGTGCAAACATACTCGGGTCACTAATTTTTATATCCAAGGCTCTGAAAAGTGGATAGACGAGAATTCCATTCAAGCTGGCGATAACCACTAAATCCAGTAAATAAGCCCAGAATCTCATCCAAAATCCTGCATATCTATAGTCAACTTTTTCAGCTGCCGATTCATTATCTGCTTGAACGACTCCTCGGTCCGAAGATTCTAGCAATTCTCTCTCACCATTGGAAAGTGTGACGTCCTTATTTCCAACTACCTCTTTTTCAATGTCTTGTTGATTTGAATCCAATTCTACACCCCCTTATTCAGCATACAAGTACATTAGTCGTGGTGAATTTCGCTGCGATAAAACATTCATTAATCCTGCAAGCTCAATATCCTCCTGACCCGCAAGCTTTCGTGCCCCCATAGTGAATAGTGAAGCAAAGCCAAGGTCTTCCGTGTATTGAATGATTTGTGCATCCTTTAATTTATAATCTTTTTTCATAACATCAACAACATCCTCAAAATAACCAAAGTCATCGATTAGATGTAATTTCTTTGCCTGTCGTCCGTCATAAATTCTTCCGTCAGCTATGCGTCTTACTTCTTCTTCTGGAAGATCCCTGCCCTCCGAAATAACCTTCACAAAACCATTATAGGAGCTGTTAATCATTTCTTGCAGGATCGCTCTCTCTTCTTCTGTCATTTCTCTTGAAGGGCTCATAATATCCTTGAATTCACCGCTCTTAATCGTTTCAAATTTCACACCATATTTTTCAGCAAGTCCAGCATAATTGATTCCTTGCATGATGACCCCAAGAGAGCCTGTTAATGTTTCAGGACTGGCAAATATTTTATTCGCCGGTGCAGATATGTAATAACCACCAGATGCAGCCATGGATCCCATTGAAATATATACTGGTTTTTTTGTTTCCTTTTGAATCTCTACAATTTTATCGTGTATTTGCGCACTCTCTACAACACCACCGCCAGGACTATTCACGCGAATAATAATTCCTTTAACGGCATCATCCTCTTTGGCGTAATCTAGGTTTTCTAGAAAAGCTTGATGATTATAGCCCGCTGCAGCAAAGATGGATGAAGTATCTCCGGTATCCTGAATCGTTCCATTTACGTCGAGTACAGCTATTTTCTTCATCATATTTCCTTCTTCAATGACTTCCTCTGTCACAAGGCCACTTGTAGGATTCATAAATTCATCCATCGTGGTTTGAAAATCTTTACTAAAAATGGTTGTAAACGTATTAATGACAACTGAGAAAATAAATAGTGCAGCTGCAATCCCTAATGCTGCCCACCGTTTTCCATTCACATATTCGTCCTCCTTTAATTTCATTTACTTGTATTACGGATAAAAACGGCAAAATGTTTCAAAAAATAATAACAAAGAAAGGAATAGAAAAATTCAATAAATTTTAGTACGATAGGAAAAAGGGGGGATATTCATGCCAGAGCGCCGTAATCTTTATTTTTTCCACAAAGAAGAACCAATGATACGAGAGAAAATCGATGAAATGCAAAAACTTGCTGTAAATCTTGGCTTCACAATCGTAAAGGATTATAAAAAAGCCAATGTAATTGCCTGCTTTGGTGGGGATGGAGCGTTTTTACAAGCTGTTCGTAGAACCGGTTTTCGTGAAGATTGCCTATATGTCGGAATTTCAACAACAGATCAATTAAGTCTCTATTGTGATTTTCATATAGAAAATACGAAGGAAATGATTGATGCGATGACCGAAGAGGTAATTGAAGTTCGCCGCTACCCAACAATCGAAGTAACGATAGATAACCAAGCCTCTTTTTATTGTTTAAATGAATTTAGTATCCAATCAAACATTGTTAAAACCTTTATTATGGATGTTTATATTAACGATCTTCAGTTTGAAACCTTTAGAGGAGATGGAGTCATCGTATCTACTCCAACAGGCAGTACAGCCTATAATAAGTCTGTGAACGGTGCAGTTGTAGACCCGCTGCTCCCTTGTATGCAGGTTACAGAGCTGGGTTCATTGAATAACAATCAATACCGAACGCTTGGATCACCTTTTATCTTAAGTGATGATAAGGTCTTAACCTTGAGGGTGGCCAAGGAAGGAAATGAGCATCCAACAATGGCGATGGATAATGAGGCACTAAGTATACAACATGTTGAAAAAATTCAAATTAAGTTAAGCGATAAAAGAATTAAAACAATCAAGCTAAAGCATAATTCATTTTGGGATAAAGTAAAAAGAAACTTTCTATAACGAAGACTGTACACACAGTCTTCGTTTTTGTTGAAACATACCTAGGCACTGATTTTTCTTTCCTTTTTCCGTTTGTCACGTTTCATAAAACTTACGTTAGATACTGAGTAAATAATCAGCGCAAACCAAATAAAAATAAATGCGATAAAATGTCCCTTTGAAAAATGCTCCCCGTAAACAAAAATACCCAATAACAGACTGATAGTAGGGGCTAGGTATTGAATGTATCCAAGCATAGAAAGCGGAATTCTTTGAGCACCTTTAGCAAAATACAGAAGCGGCACAGCGGTAGCAACACCGGATAGGATTAGTAGAATATCCGTTTTAGGTGAAACAGTGAGAAATGTATTCATGCCTTGGGAAAATAAGTAGAAGATATAAATGATTGCAATGGGTGTAACCACCATGGTTTCTAACGTTAAGCCTATGGATGAATCTACTTTAATCATTTTTTTCGCCAAGCCGTAGAAACCAAATGTAAAGGCTAACCCCAATGATATCCATGGCAGCATACCATATGATACAGTTAGAATAATAACTCCTATAGCAGCAAAAAAGAAAGATATATACTGGGCAGATGATAGCTTTTCTTTTAAGACAATCATGCCAAGCAGGACACTCACAAGCGGATTAATATAATATCCCATACTTGCTTCAATAATTTTGTCATGATTAACAGCCCAAATATAGATAAACCAGTTACAACTGACCAGTAAAGACGCTACTGTTAAAAATATCAGCTGCCTTTTATTTTGCAGCAGACTTTTTAATGTAATGATGAAGCTGTTCCATTTTTTAGTGATTAGCAGAAGCAACACCATAAATAAAAAGGACCAGACAATCCGGCTTGCTAATATCTCATCTGCCCCAATACCTTCAAGCAGCTTCCAGTAGATCGGCAATAATCCCCATAATAAATAAGAAATGACGGCATAAATAACCCCCATTTTCTCCCCTTTACGATCCATTTCTTTTCCCTCTATTCTTATTAATTTAGACTCTGTTAAAGAATCAGAGCCCTTATAGTAAAATAATAATCATTATAAATGAGAAGCTCCATTGTGACAACAAGCAGTTAATTGAAATCCTTTGGTCTATGCAATTAGAAAAGCAGACGCCCCATGCGTCTGCTCCTTTCATCACATTACAGATATTTTTTCAATTCATCATTTCGCAATTCAACACGACGAATTTTACCTGAAGATGTTTTCGGTAGTTCCTCAACAAATTCTATTCTCCGAGGATACTTATAAGGTGCTGTCATTTCTTTCACATGCCTCTGTAAAAGCTTTATTAAATCATCTTCGTTTTCCTTAACCCCTTGTTTTAACACGATAAAAGCCTTTACTACATTCCCGCGGTCTTTATCAGGACTTGCTACCACTGCACATTCTTTGACAAATGGATGTTTGACAAGTGCATCTTCCACTTCAAACGGCCCAATTGTATAACCTGAGCTGATGATAATGTCGTCACTTCTTCCTTCAAACCAGAAATACCCTTCCTCATCCTTCTTCGCACGGTCACCTGTCACAAAATAATCTCCGCGATATTGCGCCATCGTTCTTTCAGGCTCTTTATAATATTCTTTAAACAATGCCGGCGTATCTTTATGGACAGCTATATCTCCGACTTCCCCGACAGGACAAATCTCACCGGCATCATTAATAATTTCGACGTGGTTTCCGGGTGTAGGTTTCCCCATTGACCCCGGCTTTAACTCCATGTCCTTCAAAATACCAACTAACAGCGTGCTTTCAGTTTGACCATACCCGTCCCGGACTTTCAGATCAAAATGTCTTTGGAAGGTTTCGATTACTTCCCGATTCAATGGTTCACCAGCCGAAACAGCACTATGTAAGCTAGACAGATTATATTCGCCGAGATGGTCAACCTTTGCCATTAAACGATACTCAGTTGGTGTACAACAAAGTACATTCACTTTATATTTCTCAAGAAGCTGTAAATACTTCTCCGGTTCAAATTTCCCATGATAAGCTAAACCAGTCGCACCCGAACCTAAAACTGCCAAGAACGGACTCCAAATCCATTTCATCCATCCAGGACCTGCTGTAGCCCAAACAGTGTCTCCTTCACCGATAGAAAGCCAATGCGGTGCAGCAGTTCTAAGATGCGCATATGCCCATCCATGTGTATGTACAACTGCCTTTGGATTACCCGTTGTCCCTGAGGTATAAGATAAAAATGCCATATCATCACGACTTGTATCAGCCAAACTAAGCTCAGCAGAAGCAGTTTTCATTTTTTCATCTAAACGCTCCCAGCCTGCTTTCTCTTGACCAATAGTAAATTTAATGACTTGCTTCATTTCAGCGATCGGCTCAAATTCATCTACATAAGGATGATAGCTGATAACGCCTTTTACACCTCCGTGTATAATACGGTATTGCAGATCCTTCGTCCGAAGCATTTCTGAACTTGGTATAACAACCAAACCCAGCTTAAGCGCAGCAAGATATACCTCATATGCATTAAGTAAGCGAGGGATAATAACTAATATAACATCGCCTTTTTTTAAACCACTATTAAGTAAAACATTTCCAATTTTATTAGCACCAGCCATTAATGCCTCATATGAGATTTCTTCTGTCTTTCCATCCTGACTTTCCCATTTAACGGCTATTTTATCTTTTTGTTTTGCAAAACGTTCCATTTCAGAAACAAGATTGTACTGTAAAGGTGCAATCAAATCTTCACGTTTCATGTTACTCGCCTCCAAATCTTCTGCTTTTCATCATACCACATTTTAAAGATTTTACTAAGAGGAAATTAAACCAGTTATTATGACTAAGTACTAATTATTAGTATCATTTTACGCAAAAAAAGACAAGGCAAAAAAAGGAGCGGGATTACTCCCACTCCTTGTAGCCATCTTCTATTTATTTTTCATTATTGTTGTGAAAATCCAGCCATTTGTTGTTGAGCTGTTTGAACTAGACGTTTCGTAATTTCTCCACCAACAGAACCGTTAGCACGAGAAGTTGTATCAGCACCAAGATTAACACCAAACTCAGAAGCAATTTCATATTTCATTTGATCAAGAGCTTGTTGTACACCAGGAACTAGCAGTTGATTTGAGTTGTTGTTGTTTGCCATGTGATATCACCTCCTTGTGATAATAGAATGTGTAGTATCACATGGCTTCATACTGGTAAATTGTAGTTGTTATGTAAGAAAAAAACAACTATTCTTAAAAAAGCCCCTCAAATGTATCTGTTTTACTTTCCTGCGGCCTGATATCGATTGTTTCAATGTTATCAACTGCCTTTTGTATATATGGCTCAAAGTCAATATAACTTTCATAATGAATAACCTTCTCACGTTTCGGCTTCGTTTTTGGAGAGGCCGGAACAAATATCGTACAGCAATCCTCAAAAGGTCTAATCGATATATCATGTGTATCGATGGACTGTGCAATGTCGACAATATCAGATTTGTCCATCATAATTAGCGGTCTTAGGATTGGTGTATTGGTTACTTCATTAATGGCATACATACTTTCAAGCGTCTGACTAGCTACCTGACCAAGGCTTTCTCCCGTTACAATGGCAAGGGCTTCCTGCTTCTCACGAATTTTATCTGTTATACGAAGCATTAATCGTCTCGTTGTTGTCATTGTATAATTTTCTGGTACCTGCTTTTGGATTAATTGTTGTATTTCAGTAAACGGAACAATATGTAAGCGAAAACGTCCGCTAATGGAAGCCAATTTCTCTGATAAATCAATTACCTTTTGCTTCGCACGTTCACTTGTAAATGGAGGACTAAAGAAATGAACCCCTTCTATTTCTAGCCCTCTTTTCATTGATTCATACCCTGCTACAGGGCTGTCAATCCCACCCGAAAGCATAAGCATGGCCTTCCCGCTCGAACCAGCCGGAAGCCCGCCTGCACCTTGAATGGTTTCACAGGAAATATACGCAGCTTCAGATCTGATTTCTACCTGCATGTTAATATCCGGATTTTTGACGTTAACTGTTAAATTCGGAACATTTTGCAGGATGTGAGAGCCAAAGACATGGTTTAATTCATTTGTTTCCAAAAAGTACGTTTTATCGGCTCGCTTCGTTGTGATTTTAAAGGTCTGCCCTTCCCTATGTACCTTTTCAAATAGCTGTAGAACTGCAGCTTTTATTTCTTCGATATCCTTATTTGTCTTTATAACAGGGCTATAGGATTGGATTCCGAAGACACCCTTCAGCCGTTCAACGATTTGACGTCCATCCTCACCATTTAATATGACGTAGGTGCGGTCCCTCGTGCTTCTAATTGTCACTTTAGGAAATTCATGTAAAGTTCCTCTAATACTATTTGCTAATTTCTCGATAAATTTGCTGCGGTTTCTTCCTTTTGTTGAAAGCTCTCCGTAGCGAATTAAAATGCGGTCATAGTTCATATTATTTCATTACCTTTCTTAACTCTTCAATCGTTTCCTGTATTGCAGACAGTACTGCATCGGCTTCACCCACTGTATTAGTATAGGACAAACTTAACCGGATTGCACTTCCAGCTCTGTCTTCCGTCATTCCCATAGAAGCAAGTGTGCCACTAAGTGTTTTCAGCTTTGAAGAACAAGCAGATGTCGTCGAAACATAGATATTCTTTTCTTCAAGCGCATGAACAAAAACCTCTGATTTCAAATGTGGAATAGAAAAATTCATTATATGTGGAGCAGCATATATTTCTGGTGTGTTGACGACAACACCTTCTATTTTGGATAGGCCTTCCCGTAATTTTCTGGAAACCAAATTCAAATGACGCGATTCCTTATCCTGTATTTCCATAATCATACGAAGCGCTTTTGCTAAACTAACTGCACCCGCAACATTTTCTGTACCGCTTCTGAGATTCTTTTCCTGGCCTCCTCCATTCAATAACGGGTTTATTTTAACCCCATCTCGAACAAACAGCAAACCGGTGCCTTTTACACCATGGAATTTATGAGCAGAAATAGAGCAGAGGTCAATAGAGCAATCATTTAGATCTAGTGGGACCTTCCCAATACCCTGAACATGATCAACATGAAACCTTATTCTTGGATACTTCCTTAGCAATTGTCCAATCTCTTTTATTGGTTGAATAGTGCCGACTTCATTATTCACATGCATAACAGATACAAGTATGGTCTCTTCCCGAATCGCATTTTCTATTGTTTTTACATCGACCCTTCCGCTTGAATCAACAGGAACTTCTGTCACGTCAAATCCAAAGCTTTCCAGCTGCTTCATGGATTCCCGGACAGATGGATGCTCAATAGTCGTAGTGATTAGATGACGTCCCGATTTTTGATTGGCAAACGCGGTCCCTTTGATAGCTAAGTTATTTCCTTCAGTTCCTCCGGAAGTAAAATAAATCTCGTTCGGTTGAACAGACAGGAGCTTGGCCGCTTGCGACCTTGCCTGATTGAGCAGTTTCTCAGCAAGACCGCCAAAATTATGAAGTGAAGAGGGGTTGCCAAAATACTCCGAAGAAACCTTCAGAAAGGAATCAAGCACTTCGGGAAATGGCTTAGTAGTGGCGCTATTATCAAAATAAATCATTATTTTTCTTTCTCCCTTTCGTTGCGAATCATCCAACTAAAAATGTTAACATAATCATTACCATTTGAAAAATGTTATTAAAAAAAGACTTGCTGTTTAGCAAGCCTTTTTCATTATACCTCTAAAAGATCTTCCAATCTTTTTAATGCACCAGGATCCACTTTTTCGATGGTTGCTGAAGCAAGTTCGAAAGCTTCTTTATATTCGAAGGATCTAAACAGACTCTCCGCTTCTCTTAAACCTTTATCAACTGAAGCGTATCTGCTTCTATAGCGGTTTCCGTATTGTATAACCTGCTCGGCAAGCTTAACCATTTCAAAAAGTTCTTCTGTCTTTTTCGTTACCTTATCAACTGTTAGAACTGCCAGTTCCAAGAACTCCTGAACATCCGGAATATCCAATGGCTTTTCTTCCAGCTTCTTAATCACATCTTTTATGCTGTCATGTGCATCTTCTAGCAGATATTTAAATTCCTCTGGCACACCGGGAATATTGCTATTCGAAATCAAACGAATCGTTTCAGCTACCTTTTTCCTAAGGGCCTTTACTTTATCCCTTGCAGCCAGTTCATCTTTACGTAATGCCTGAAGCTTCTGGCTAAATGCCCCTTGTTCTACAACAAGCATGTCTAACATCTCTTTAACCGCTATCATTTCTTTACTCAAATGTGAGTATGCAGTATGATTCTCGTCCATTTTATATTCCAGCAGTTCATAGCGTTTAAATAACTGATCCAGCTGTTTTGCTAAGGATTTCACAACCTCTAAATCAGCATCTTGTAGATGGTAGCTTGCTTGAACATGTGCAATTTCGTGATTTAATTCACTATTTACCTTTTTAGCAGACTGAAGCATTTGTAAAATTTCCCGATCTCGCTGATTAATTTCATGCTTTGCCAAAACTTCCTTTTCAAGCAAGTCATAAACAGCATCAATACTTTCTTTCCATGAAACTACTTTCTCTTGTACTTCTTCCATATCCGATTCTTCCAGTTTGTCGATAACTTCTGCAAGTTCTAGTGAGATTCTTTCCACTTCAGTTTCAACTTGGATATGCTCTAGTACATATCCTTGTGAAAGCATTTCTTTATAGCCATCCCGTAGTTCGTCTAGTTGCGACGGAAGAGTTGATTGGCATTCCATTAGGAGATTTGGAATTAATTGCATATCCTTTCTTGTTTTTTCTAAACAATCGTGGATATTGATTACGAGCTCCCGTGCCTGCAAATAATTACCGTTATTTGTCTTTTCGTCAAACTCTACAAACTTTTTTGATACTTCCTCAAGCCCAGTTTCAAGACTTTTTTCCATTTTGGCAAAGGAATACCGGTGTGCAAGCAGTGTTTTTTTACATTCCCGATAAATTTCCTTCAAATCTTCTATTTCAATTCGATTCTTTTCCTCACTGCCAATCAGCTCTTGTAATTCATTCAGCAATTCTTCCATTTTCTTTTCTACATTTGCTAACACGGTACTGATCTCTGTTTGGACAGCTTTGGCCTTTTTAAATCGATATTTATCAATATGCTCTTCTGCATCAAACAGCAGTTCTTCAAGATCCGGCAGTTGAACCGCAATAATCTCATCCCACGTACTGCGCCATCGTTCAAAACGTTCTTCCGTTTCACCGTTCATATTTAATTGCTTAACCTTTTGCAACTCATCTAGTACAGGGCGGGTGGTTATGTCGATTTTCCACGCTTCTAGCCGGTCTGTTTCCTTATAATATTTTTTCTTCATAAAAAATCCCGCTAGGAATATACAAATTACTATTGCAATTCCTCCGATTATGTATTCCATTGTAAGCCCCCTGTTCTATAACGAGCTGGTTCCATTTTATATAAATTTTATTGTGCAAGCTGTACGATTTATTTTCAAGCAGCACTCTAGCGTTGATTACACTTATGAAAACTAGCTTTGAAGTGGATTTAAGAAGAAGTATGAAGAGCCGAGGTTATATTGAAACTATGTGAGGCTCTGTGCATGTTCTTTTCAATGTTTTTATGATACCATGTAAACGACGATTTTTGACTATTAAAATTTAATTTTTTGTAGAATTATTTACATGACTTTGTTCAGCCAATTATAAAAGTTACATAAATAACATTTTAAAAACATTATTAATAGTAACATAAAAGTACAAAATATTTAAATAATTAAACTCTTTAAAAAAGAAAAAATTTTGGGGGATTACCATGGTAAAAAAGGACGGTCATATTCACACTTTATTTTGTCCACATGGGTCAAATGACAGCTTTGAAAAATATATTGAAAAGGCTCTATCACTGGGGTTTGAGGAAATATCCTTCACAGAGCATGCTCCGTTGCCGGATGGATTTACCGATACGACTCCAACAAAAGATAGTGCTATGTCCTGGGCAGATTGGGACAATTATGTCGAAGAAATTGACCGTGTAAAGCAATTGTATAAGGGTAAAATGAAAATTAATTGCGGTCTTGAGATTGATTATATCGAGGGGTTTGAACAAGAAACAACAGCTGCTCTCAACAAATTTGGTACAAAGCTTGACGATGCGATATTATCCGTTCATTTTCTGAAAATGAATGATAGATATGACTGTGTGGATTATAGTCCGCAGGGGTTTGAGGAAATGGTTTCTGTCTATGGCTCTGTGGAGGAAATATACAAAAGGTATTATGAAACCGTACAAAAGTCTGTCGAAGCCGATTTAGGCTCATTTAAACCAAAGAGAATTGGTCATATTACACTTGTCCATAAATTTCAAAACCGTTTTCCTTTCGAAGGTGAAGAGAAAACTGTTCTTTTTCATCTATTAAAATCCATAAAAAAAGAGGGCTATGAACTGGATTATAATGGTGCCGGGACTAGTAAACCATTATGCCGCGAGCCATATCCCCCTCATTGGGTTATACAGGAAGCAATAAAACTGCAGATTCCGCTTGTGTATGGATCTGATGCACATCAAGCAAAAGAACTTGGACAAGGCTATCATCATCTGCTTCTAAATCAATGACGCTCTACTATATAACGAAGACTGCCGCCTTCTTCTTGTTTATGTTTCCGTCTCCCAAGCGGAACCCTTTTCATGGCAAAAGGCGGCGCCGTAACGTTATATTGTTTTTTTGCAGAAGTGGAAGAAGGCGTTAATATATTCTCTAGCCAATTTGACATTTCCAAATAGTATTTATCAGCAAAATACTTTTCCTGTGGAAAGGTATGAAGTACTTCAGAAAGATATTGACTATTCAAGAAAGGCATTGATAATAATCCCTTTAATTGAATAATAAAAAAGTTAATATTTACTTTATTAAATTCCTTGTTTATCATCCCTTTTTCGAGAATTTCTGTAAGTAGATAACGTTCTTTTGTCAAATACGTAGACATCATCTCACGAACCACTTGGGTATCAAGTGACAATTCCCGCAAAATAAATCTTGTTAAATGAACATTCTGACTTTGGAAACGGATAATATTCTCCACAACCTTTTGCATACAGACATAGGCGTCTGCCTCAAGTACAGCCATTGCCTTTTCTACCTCAAATAAATAGTTTTCATAATAATGAATAAAACAGTATTCTAATAGTCCATTTTTATTTTGAAAATAGTAAGAAATATTCGCAACATTTACCTTTGCTTTTCCGGCAATATCTCTCACTGTTGTACCTTGAAATCCCTTCGTATTAAACAAGAAAATAGCAGCTTGGATTATATCCTCTTTCGAGTTTTTCCTCATAATAAATCCCTCACTATTAGTGATTTAATCATTCAAAAGGCAAAGGTTCCCTATCCTAAACAAATTCGCGATACAGTTCAGCAATCCTTCAAAAAAATCTCGACAAAAACCATAGTGATTCCGGTGATTTCGCTGCTGTTAACGTATTTTTACACAAATGATGTAGAAGTATGACCAAACTAGAAACGACTCCTGAAGACACAGGAGTCGTTTCTAGTTTCTATTATCTAGGCCGTGTGACCACTTTATTTTTTCCAGTTTTTTTCGCTTGGTACAGCGCATGATCTGCACGTTTAAATAGGTTTTGATAATTATCCTGATCTTCCCTTTTCCAGCAGGTAACGCCGCAGGAGATGGTAACCGTTGGATTTGTGGCTTCGCTTACCCTTTGAACCAATCTTTCAGCAATCATTACGCCTGTATCAATTGACACTCTTGGTAAGTAGATAGCGAGTTCTTCGCCGCCCCAGCGTGCCCCAATATCTGTACCGCGGATATTATCATGAATCACATTAGCCACTTGAATAATGACTTCATCACCTATTTGATGTCCATAGGTATCATTCACAACTTTAAAATTATCAATGTCTATGAGTATGAAGGTTGCACCTTCATCAACCTGCATAGACTGCTGAATTTGTTCATCAAGATACTTTCGTGAGTAAAGCTTTGTTAGATGATCCGTGACCACTAACTTTTCAAGCTTTTCTCTTAATAGTGTATTTGTAAAGGCTAGTGTTGAATGATGGACTAATGAAAGAAACAGCTTAAATGTATCAAATGAAAAAGCATATGATTGATGGTGCAGGACGAGAACAAATCCATTTATTACATTAGACTGATTCATTGGTACTGCCATCGCAGATTTAAAAAGAGAAGGATTGTTCGTATCAGCTGGCAATTTTAAATCACCAATAAATATTGAATCATTCTCTAACAGTATTTTTTCTTTAAAATAATCGATATATGGTTTTGCCTCATCCGTAAGAAAGAAACTCGTGCTTCCTTGCTGTACATCATATGAGGAATCGCTTAAGGTAAATTGGATAAAACCGACCTCTTCAGCCGCAAGTGATTTGACTATTTGGTCTGACATATAGGCCATCGTTTCAGTCAGCCGAAGCGTAGAATTCAGATGATGACTTGTTTCATTAATCAGCTGCAAATCCTCAATCAGCCGCTTCGACTGCTCATAGAGCTGGGCATTTTCAATTGCCCCTCCTGCAGTATTTGCGAGAAGAGTGATAAACTCGACTTCATTTTTGGGGAATACCAGGGCATTAGGAGATGTTACCTGCAGTACCCCGTAGACGCCTTGTTTTCCTTTCAGTGGTGCATATAAATTCGCTTTACGCTCAGTCACAGAAACTTCGAATTGAATCGTGCCAGTCACATACGATTCCATGATGGCCTGATTTTTACTAGTATAATTAAATTCCTTTATTGGTAAACCTTCAAAACCCTTATGATCCTGTGAAAGAAATAGCAGATATGCAAAGGATGGGTATACTTCGTGTAAGGAATCAATAATTTCTCCAAGCACTGATCTCATATTCATGGTAGAATGGACCTTTTCCGTCACACGAAATAGCTGTTTATAGCGCTTTTCCTCAACTAGCAGCTTCGTTAATTTTTGAGCCTTTTGAAGAAAAAGCCCGCATTCAATACTTAATTTCTCAAGTACCTTTTCTGTTAATTTCGAAAAAAGTTGACCTTTTTCTTTCAGTACAAGGTAACTTTGAATACTGTCTTTATTTCTAATAGGGATTAATAAATCATATTGTTCAAAGGCGAGAATATGGAAGGGTCTCCGGTATACCTTATGACAAATTTCCAATTCTTGATGATCTTTAAAGGAAAAGTTTACCGCAGCTAGGTTTCGTTTAACATCTGAATTCGTTGAAGACTCAACTACGAGCTGTTGAAGGTTTTCATCAAAATGATAAAGTGTTACCTCTTCAGCCTGCATCAGCTCCTTTATTATCACTAGCATTTCTTCTAGAATTGACTCATATTTCAGCTGATGATTTTCTGTCGAAATCAAGTCAAAAAAACGACTTTTCAAATTCAGAATAATACGTTCCTCAAGTAATTCCATGTTAAACCTCACCTAATTATTAATGCTGATATTATTTCATTCTGCATGTACTTTCCTATGATATATTATACATGCATTTAACTAAATTTACCAAGCATAGTAATAAAGTCTATGATTTTCTTATTAGCTAGACTCTCTCTGTTAACACGGTTATAAATTTGCATTCAAGAGGCAATTCGATTGCTGCCAATCTACTACAGGAATCTTCTTACTATAATGTCTCTATCAGAAAACAACCTTGACATTCATGTGAATTTAATTATATAATAGCGTTTGTGTAAAATATGCAGCTTATGTGAATACTTTTTTGGCATCATTTTGTTCCTCAAATGCATTCGATGGTGTATTGAGTAACCCTTGCTGCAGGGCGAAGGTACATGAAAACAAAATGTCTAAGGAAGATCTCACATCTGTTTTTATTTTACCAAAAATAAAAACATAGAGGAGGAGTCATTCATGGCTCGTTATACAGGTCCAAGCTGGAAACTGTCTCGTCGTTTAGGTATTTCCTTAAGCGGCACTGGTAAAGAATTAGAAAAGCGTCCTTACGCTCCTGGACAACATGGTCCAAACCAACGTAAAAAACTATCTGAATATGGTTTACAATTACAAGAAAAGCAAAAGCTTCGCCATATGTATGGTGTAAACGAGCGTCAATTCCGCAACCTTTTTGATAAGGCTGGAAAGATCGCTGGTATCCATGGTGAAAACTTTATGATTCTTTTAGAATCTCGCTTAGATAACGTTGTTTACCGTTTAGGTTTAGCTCGTACTCGCCGTCAAGCTCGTCAGCTTGTTAACCACGGTCATATTCTAGTTGATGGAAAGCGCGTTGATATTCCTTCATACCGTGTGCAACCAGGTCAAACAATTGGCGTTCGTGAAAAATCACGTAACCTTGACATCATTAAAGAAGCAATCGAAGTGAACAACTTTGTTCCTGATTTCTTAACTTTTGATGCTGACAAACTAGAAGGTACTTTCACTCGTTTACCAGAGCGTTCTGAATTACCAGCTGAAATTAACGAAGCATTCATCGTTGAGTTCTACTCTCGTTAATATTAGCATTATGCATAATAATGCTAATAAAGCCCTTGAAATGTTGTTAAATCAACGTTTCAGGGGTTTTTTCGTTTCTATATTAATAAGAAAATATATCATAGGAATTAGAGTAAATATGAACTCCATGCTAAAAGCAACAACTAACCATAGTTGTAAATCTGATGGCCATGGCCAAATGAGCTGTATTATTATTCTTGAAAACCATATAAGAGAAAAGAATGCATAGAATATTTTTAATTCCCTTGAACCATCAAATAATTTATTTTGCACTATTAAAAACAGCAAACTAACTCCGGCTAACAAAAAGGAAAAGCAAAAATTGATGTAGTTAATTGAATGATATATCTCAATCGGAGCGTCCGGTATATAAGAATACCATTTAAAAAAATACGGTGCAAAAAAGTGCAATATCCCAACCAGGCTACTTATCATGCAAGCAGCATTAAAAAATACCATTACGATTTTTTTCATTTCAACCCCTCACCAACATACGGAAATAATAACCATAAGTATACGTTAATCACATACATCCACATTACATTAAACATTTCGTTATATACATATTTTACCACTAATGTCACATTACTTTAATCTCACTTTTAAAAATACTCAAAGTGTTCAATTTTATTATTCTGTACATTAACATTGTCCCAAAGTGAACCAAAAAAGGTTAATGATACGTATAAAAAACCTTGCCGCTTTAAAATTGGCAAGGTTTTTTATTATGGTGTCAGGCACCACAAATGGACATTATTAAGCTGTTTGTCTTTTTGCGGTGCCTGACACCAATCATGATTAGTATTTGATTAGGTAGTATTTCTTTTTGCCGCGGCGAATGACGGTGAACTGTCCTTCTATACGGTCCTTAGCAGAAATAACGTAATCTGTTTCTGTTACACGTTCTCCGTTAATAGATACTGCCCCATTTGTTACATCTTCACGGGCCTGTCTTTTGGATGGAGCAATTTTTGCTGCTATTAATAGATCCACAATGCTGATGTCTTCTCCAGCTGTATGTTCATAGGATGGAACATCTTTGAAGCCTTGCTTAATTTCGTCTGCTGTTAAGTTTTGAATATCACCTTTAAACAGGGCATCTGTAATTTTCATTGCCTGGTCAAGTGATTCCTGACCATGAATTAATTTTGTCATTTCCTCAGCTAATGCTTTTTGCGCTTTACGTAGATGTGGCTCTGTTTGAACAGCTGCTTCTAATCCTTCAATTTCTTCCTTTGATAAGAAAGTGAAAAACTTCAAATATTTGATAACATCCGCATCAGCTGTATTGATCCAGAATTGGTAAAACTCATATGGAGATGTTTTTTCAGGGTCAAGCCAAACAGCTCCGCTTTCTGTTTTACCAAACTTTGTTCCATCTGCTTTTGTAACAAGCGGTATCGTTAATCCAAATGCTTTTGAGCCTTCCGGAGCCATTTTGCGGATTAACTCAAGACCTGTGGTGATATTCCCCCATTGGTCACTACCGCCGACCTGCATTTTACAATCATGCTTCTCATAAAGGTGCAAGAAATCCATAGCTTGTAAAATGGTATACGTAAATTCAGTAAATGAAATCCCTGTTTCAAGTCTGTTTGCAATTGTATCCTTTGCCAGCATATAGTTCACACCAACATGCTTTCCATAATCACGCAGGAATGTAACAATGTCCATGGAACCAGCCCAGTCATAGTTATTAACCATAATCGCCCCATGTTCGCCTTCAAAATCGAAAATGTGGCTCAATTGCTTCTGGATACACTCCACATTATGCTGAATCGCTTCCGTTGTTTGAAGTTTACGCTCCTCGCTTTTCCCACTCGGATCACCAATCATCCCTGTTGCTCCACCGACTAGTACGATTGGGCGATGGCCGTGCTGCTGGAATCGTCTTAAGGTCAAAAAGGGTAATAAATGACCAATATGCATACTGTCTGCAGTAGGATCGACACCGCAATATAAGGAGATTTTCTCTTTTTCCAATGTTTCTTTAATACCTTCTTCATCTGTTTGCTGGTAAACAATACCTCTCCACTGCAAATCTTCAAGTAATGTCATGATTTAATTTCCTCCTCTAAAAAAATAAAAAACGCCCCTGCAAACATGCAGGGACGCAAATCATATATGCGCGGTACCACCCAAATTAGAGAATAAATAAATTCTCCCACTCAAAAAAGATAACGGATTAACCGGTCACTGCTACTAAATGGCAAAGGAAGCTAAATAAACCGAATAGCGGGTGGATTTTAGCCAATTGTTCTCAGTGAAAGCTCAGGGAGGTAATTCATCACTTCTATTTGCACCAGCTTACAGCGGCCGCTGGCTCTCTTTGGCAGGGATAGAAGCACTACTGGATTCCCGTCAATGCTGTTTTATAATTAGTAATATTGCATTATTTTTATCATAGACAGCGAATAAAGTCAAATAGTAACAGGAAAATTCCACAAATAGCAACAATCTTTTCGGTTTCACTCCGCTGTTTATGCTATAATGAAGGGTGATTTTGGAGGGGATCAATGAATGAAAATTGAAAAATCAAAATATAGCGGTAAAATAAAATCGTTTTTTAATCTATTAAAAGATAAACAAACAGTCAAAAAGATTCGCATCACCTACCAAGTTGTTTGGAATTTAGCCCTTATTTTTATTATAGTCCTTGTACTTGGATTATCTTTTGGCGGCGGTCTTGGCGCTGGTTATTTTGCATCATTGGTAAAAAATGAACCGATACGATCCTATGATAACATGAAAAAAAATATTTATAATTACGAAGAAACCTCCGAATTATATTTTGATAATAACGTCTACCTTGGAAAGCTTTACACTGATCTGGAACGAGAAGAAGTAAAGCTTGAAGACGTATCACAGGATTTGATTAATGCTGTTGTCGCAACAGAAGATGAATATTTTTATGAGCATGGGGGCGTTGTACCCAAAGCCATCTTACGGGCTATCATTCAAGAGGTTAGTAATTCCTCCGTCCAATCTGGCGGAAGTACACTTACACAGCAACTAATTAAAAATCAAATTTTAACAAATGAAGTATCATTTGAGCGAAAGGCAAAAGAGATATTGCTGGCCCTACGGCTTGAAAAGTTCTTTTCAAAGGAGGAAATCCTTGAAGCCTATTTAAATGTATCTACCTTTGGCCGTAATTCTTCAGGTCGAAACATTGCCGGCGTTCAATCGGCAGCAAAGGGTATTTTTGGCAAGAATGTAAGTGATTTAAACCTGCCTCAGGCGGCCTTTATTGCCGGTCTTCCTCAAAGTCCATTCGGCTATACACCGTATACAAATGGGGGCGAGCTTAAACAAAATCTTCAACCAGGCATTACAAGAATGAAAACCGTCCTAAATCGTATGTACACAGACGAAAAGATTACGAAACAGCAGTACGATGAAGCACTTGCCTATGATATTACAAAGGATTTTATCACCATCCATGAGAATCCAGTTGAGCAATATCCATGGGTTACATTTGAAATTGAAAAACGTGCAGCTGAAGTAATGGCCTACGTGCTGGCAGAAAAAGACGGAATTTCGAAAGAAAAGCTGGACGCGGACGATGTATTAAAGGAAAAATACATGGCACTATCTGACCGAGACATTCGTCAAAATGGATATAGAATCCATAGTACGATTAATAAGGACATATATGATCGTTTCACAGAGGTCGTAAATAACTTCAATTATTACGGTAATGATAAAACAAAAACATATACGGACCCAGAAACCGGAGAAGTAAAAACAATTAGTGATCCGGTCGAAGCTGGAGCCATTCTAATTGAAAACAAAACCGGGAAAATTATTAGTTTTGTCGGGGGCAGGGATTATAATCGAGAACAAATCAATCATGCAACAAGCGCAAAACGATCAAATGGATCCACGATGAAACCATTGCTTGTTTATGCTCCAGCATTTGAACTAGGATCGATTTCTCCGGGCAGCATCCTGCCTGATGTTCCATTAAAATTAAATCCTGGATCAAACAAACCATGGCCAACCAATTACGGCGGCAGCACGCATGGGCTTGTGACAGCAAGGGAAGCACTGGCTAAATCCTATAATATTCCTGCTGTGAAAGCATATGTTGATATTCTTGATTCGCAGCCTGCACAATATCTTGTGAAAATGGGCTTTACCTCCTTAGCGGAAGGTGACTATGTGAACCGCTCCGCTGCACTTGGCGGTCTGACAAACGGTGTTACTGTTGAGGAGAACACAAATGCCTACGGGACTTTTGCAAATGGCGGTCAATTTATTGATGCCTATATGATTGAAAAAATTACTGATAAAGAAGGAAACATTGTATATCAGCATCAGGTAACGCCAGTACCGGTATTTAGCCCGCAAACAGCCTACTTAACCTATGATATGTTAAGAGATGTTATAAGCGGAGGTACAGCCACTTCTGTAAATGGACGATTAAAATTCAGCTCTGACTGGGCCGGAAAAACAGGTACAGGTCAGGATTATAAAGATTCATGGTTTGTCGCAACAAATCCAAACGTATCCTTTGGTGTTTGGAATGGCTACGATGAGCCAAAACCGTTAGAACTCAGCTATAAAGGATTATCCTATGGAGTCAGAAATATTTATCTATGGGCAGATTTAATGAATGCCGCTTACGATATTGCACCAGAACTGGTAGATCCAAGCGAAACGCTGCCAATGCCGGAGGGAATCGTTACTAGAACCTTCTGCGCTGTATCCGGAGGCTTAGCAACTGACGCTTGCTCAAATGCCGGACTTGTCCGAACAGACCTTTTTAACGCGAAGTTTGTACCGACAAAGTCGGATAGTAGTTTTGACAGTGGAAGATTTGTAACAATCGGTGGAAAAAAATATCTAGCGCTTGATTCTACACCTGCTGAATTTGTACAAACAGGGGTAGTCTTAGATTCAGCAGCGATTCAGAAAATGCTAGGGATATCGGCAAATCAATTATCCTCCTATAATAGCGGTATAGCGAATGCAGTTGTTCCAAATGCCAGCATGCAAGACAATGGAAGTGCCCCTTCTGCTCCAGGTATATCTCTATCAGGCAGCACCATTTCATGGGGTGGAAGCTCAGATAATGATGTTGTCGGCTATCGAGTCTATTCTGGAGGCCAAAGAGTAGGGACGATTAAGGTAGACGGATCCCATTCATTCCAGGTAGGGTCAGGAACCTATTACGTTACTGCAGTCGATATTGCAGGAAATGAATCAGCACCATCTAATTACATTACAGTTGAGCAGCATCATACAA